>Ga0209370_1000561_pt1 | contig 46572 bp, 34 predicted proteins | sample AgamicAtPrz_FD_187164 | JGI IMG/M metagenome (GOLD analysis project Ga0209370, IMG submission 187164) | Agave microbial communities from Guanajuato, Mexico - At.P.rz (SPAdes) (version 2) | ecosystem: Host-associated > Plants > Phyllosphere > Phylloplane/Leaf | place: Guanajuato, Mexico...
GGAAGGCGGCGGCCGATTCGGTGCCGTACTACCAGAAGCTGTGGACCGCGCGCGAGGCGTCCGCGCAGCAGCTGGTGACGAAGGGCGGCGCGAAGATCCTGCCGGCCGCGCAGATCGACCGCGCGGCGTTCGTGAAGGCGATGCAGCCGCTGTGGACCAAGTACGAAAAGACGCCGCAGATGAAGCAGATCGTCGACGAGATCGAGGCCACCAAGTGACGCGTCGCACTTCGCTGAACAGCGCGGCGGCCGCGGGCTCGCCGGCCGCCGCCCCGGACGGCGCGGCGCCGGCGCGGCCGCATGCCGCGCCGCTGTTGCGCTGCGTGAACGACGTGCTGTTCCGCGTGCTGGCCGTGATCGCGTCCGCGTGCCTCGCGGTACTGACGGTGCTGGTGTTCTACGCGGTCGTGATGCGCTACGTGTTCGAGAACGCGCCGGATTTCGTCGAGCCGATCGCGCTGTTGCTCGTGATCGTGATCGCGATGTTCGGCGCCGCGATGAAGGTGCGCGACGGCGGCCATATCGGCCTCGATTCGCTGGTGCGCCGGCTGTCGCCGAAGGCGCGCACGGTCGTCATCGCGATCCAGCACCTGAGCCTGATCGCGTTCGCGATCATGATCATGATCGGCTGCGGCAGCATGGCCGCGGAGACGATGGGCGACCGCATCCCGATCATCGGGCTGCCCGAAGGCGTGCGCTACCTGATCACGATGCCCGCGGCGGTTGCGATCATCTTCTTCTCGCTCGAGCACCTGCTCGCGCTTCGTCGTTCTTCGTCGGGACAATAACGCCATGGAACTCGCGATCCTGTCCGTCAGTTTTCTGATCTTTCTCGTCCTCGGCGTGCCCGTGTCGTTCGCGCTCGGCATTGCGTGCGTGCTGACCTACATGGTCGAAGGCCTGCCGATCGCGACCGCGATGCAGGCGATGATCTCGGGGATGAACGCGTTCTCGTTCCTCGCGGTGCCGTTCTTCATCTTCTCCGGCGAGCTGATGCTGCATGGCGGCATCGCGGACCGGATCCTGCGCTTCGCGCAGGCGACCGTCGGCCACTTCCGCGGTGGCCTCGGGATGGCGAACGTCGTCGCGTGCACGCTGTTCGGCGGCGTGTCGGGCTCGCCGACCGCCGATACGTCGGCGATGGGCGGCGTGGTGATTCCGCTGATGAAGCGCGAAGGCTACAGCGCCGCGTACGCGGTCAACGTGACCACGCATGCGTCGCTCGCCGGCGCGCTGATGCCGACGTCGACCAACATGATCATCTACGCGTTCGCCGCGCAGGGGATCACCGGGATGCTCCACGGCCAGCCGGTGAGCGGCGTGTCGATCGGCGACCTGCTGTTCTCGGGCCTGTTGCCGGTGTTGTGGGTGATGGGCTTCGTGCTCGCCGCCGCGTACTGGCAGGCCGTGCGTCACGGCTATCCGCGCCGTGAAGACGGTTCGTCCGCGCTGCCGCGGTTTCCCGGCTGGTATGCGGTGCTGCGCAGCTTCGTCGGCGCGGTGCCCGGGCTGATGGTGATCGCGATCATCCTCGTATGTGTCGCGAAGGGCATCGCCACCGCGACCGAGGCGGCCGCGATCGCCGTCGTGTACTCGCTCGTGCTGACCGCGGTGGTCTACCGCACGCTGACGGCCGAGAAGCTGCGTCGCGCGCTGTCGCATGCGGCGCGCACGACGGGCGTCGTGCTGCTGCTGATCGCGGTGTCCAACATGCTGCGCTTCCAGATGTCGTACCTGGAGATTCCGGATGCGATCGAAGGGCTGCTGAAGCAGTCGACCGCGGCGCCGTGGCTGATGCTGCTGTACATCAACATCATCCAGGTGTTCCTCGGCACGTTCGTCGACATGGCCGCGCACATCCTGATCACGACGCCGCTGTTCCTGCCGATCGCGATGGCGTGCGGCGTCGGGCCCGTGCAGTTCGGGATCATGCTGCTGCTGAACTGCTCGCTCGGCCTCGTGCACCCGCCGATCGGATCGGTGCAGTTCGTCGGGTGCGCGATCGGCAACGTGTCGATCGGCGAGACCACGAAGATGGCGTGGCCGTACTACCTCGCGATCTTCAGCGCGATCAACATCGTCACGTACCTGCCGTTCTTCTCGACGTGGCTGCCGAGCCTGATCAGCGGGCACGCGGTGTTCTGATCGCACGCTTCGCCCGTCGCGGCGCCGGACGACCGAGGATGTCCGGCGCCGCGGTCGCATCCGCGGTTCACTTTCTTCACTTCACGTCACTTCCATGAAAACGACTCTCCTGCGGCGCGCCGTGGCGGCGGCCGCGTTGACGATGGTGGCTTCGTTGGCACACGCGGCGACGTATGCGTACGTGTCGAACAGCGACAGCCGCGACATCTCGGTGTTCGGCGTCGATACGGCGACCGGTGCGCTGACCGCGATCGAAACCGTGCCGGTCGGCGGCGCCGTGATGCCGATGGCGCTGTCGCCCGATCATCGGCGCCTGTACGCGGCATTGCGTTCGACACCGTATCGCGTCGTCAGCTTCGCGATCAATCCGCTCGACGGGCGGCTGAGCGAGCTGGGCCGCGCGCCGCTCGCGGACAGCATGGCGTACGTGTCGACCGATGCGTCGGGCCGTTACCTATTCTCGGCGTCGTATGGCGGCAACCTGCTCGCGGTGAACCGGATCGGCGCGGACGGCGTGGCCGGCGACGTGCAGCAGACGGTGAAGACCGGCCCGATGGCGCATGCGATCCGCCCGTCGCCGGACGGCCGCTATGCGTTCGCGTCGGTGCTCGGCGCCGACGCGTGGCTGCGCTTGCCGTTCGATGCGTCGACCGGCACGCTGACCGACACGGGCGAGCCTGCGTATCGGCTGCCGGAGCAATCCGGTCCACGCCATTTTGTGTTCTCGTCGAACGGGCGGTTCGCCTACCTGATCGACGAACTCGACGGCAAGCTGCACGTGCTCGCGCTGTCGCACGGCGGCGCCGATGCGCGGGCGATCCAGACCGTGTCGATCCTGCCGCCCGATTTTCACGGCGACAAGCCGTGGGGCGCCGACCTGCATCTGACGCCGGACGGGCGCTTCCTGTACGCATCGGAGCGCACGTCGAGCACGCTCGCCGCGTACCGCGTCGATGCGAAGTCGGGCATGCTCGCGCGGATCGGCACGTTTGCGACCGAACAGCAGCCGCGCGGCTTTGCGATCGATCCGTCGGGCAGGTATCTGCTTGCGGCCGGGCAACTGTCGCCGACGTTGGCCGTGTACCGAATCGATCGCGTTACCGGGCATCTCGACGCAATCGGCAAGTATCCGGTCGGCAAGGGCGCAAACTGGGTCGAGATCGTCACGTACGACGGGACGAACTAATTCGGTGTGCGGCGCAACGGGCGGCATCGATCGCATGCCGCCCGTTGCGCATGCAACCGAACTTGCACACTCGCCCGCGCCGCGCGCTACCGGTCGATCGACTCAAGTTGGAGCAGCCGCCGTCGTTAACCGATAAGGGATAACTTCGGGAGTCGATTCGCCATGCGTGATCTGAAAGTGAAAAGCAGTCTGCTTGCCGTGCTCGCCGCGTTCGCCGCGATGATCGTCGTCGGCGGCATCGTCGGGATCGTCGCGCTCGGCAGCGCGAACACGAACGCGAAGCGCCTGCACGAAATCGCGACGCAGACGTCGCTCGTCAACGACGCTTACAAGGACAGCACGCGTACCCGCTCGGCGCTCGTGCGCGCATATTCGGCGCTGAAGGAGCACGACGATCCGGCGCAGCGCGACTCGGCGCTGCAAAGCGCGCAACGCACGTTCGATCTTTCCGCGAAGGAAACGCAGGCGTTCAAGGATGCCGCGCCAGTAGGCAGCCTCGGCGCGGACCTGAAGCAGGCGCTCGTCGAGTCGTCGACGCATCTCGCGAGCGTGCTCGCGCGTGCGGCCGACGCGCTACGCAACGGCGACACCGCCGCGTATGCGGCGATCAACGACAAGGAGATCACGCTCGCCGGTCAGGTGTATTCGGCGAACGTCGAGAAATTCCAGCGCATCGCCAACCAGCTCGCGCAAGACTCGATCGACGCCGACAACGCCGCCTATACGCGCATCATCGCGATGGTCGGGATCGGCGTCGCGCTGGCGCTCGCGCTGATCGTCACGACGCACTTCGCGCTGCGCGCGATCGTGTCGCGGCCGCTCGCGAACGCGGCCGCGCTGCTCGACCGCATCGCGTCGAACGACCTGACCGTGACGGTGCCCGATGCCGGCCGAAACGAAATCGGCCACCTGTTCGCGGCGATGAAGCGGATGCAGGCGGGGCTCGCGGCAACCGTCACCGGTATGCGCGACAGCAGCGATGCGATCCATACGGCCGCACGCGAGATCGCGGCCGGCAACCTCGACCTGTCGAGCCGTACCGAGCAGCAGTCGGCGTCGCTCGAGGAAACGGCCGCGAGCATGGAGCAGTTGACGTCGACGGTGCGCCAGAACGCGGACAATGCGCAGCAGGCGAGCACGCTCGCGGCAAGCGCGGCGGACCTCGCGCAGCACGGCGGCGAACTGGTCGGCCGCGCGGTCGACATGATGGACGTGATCAACGCGAGCTCGCAGAAGATCGCGGAGATCACCGGGATGATCGACGGGATCGCCTTCCAGACCAATATCCTCGCGCTCAACGCGGCGGTCGAATCGGCTCGCGCGGGCGAACACGGGCGCGGCTTCGCGGTCGTCGCGGGCGAGGTGCGCACGCTGGCGCAACGCAGCGCGAGCGCCGCGCGGGAGATCCGGCAGTTGATCGGCGCGTCGATCGACGACGTGCGCGACGGCAACGCGCTCGTGACGCAGGCAGGGCGCGCGATGGACGAGATCGTGTCGTCGGTGCGACGCGTGGCGACGATCATGACCGAGATCACGACGGCCACCGTCGAGCAGAGCGCGGGCATCGACCAGGTCGGCCAGGCCGTCACGCAGATGGATCAGATGACGCAGCAGAACGCGGCGCTGGTCGAACAGGCCAGTGCCGCCGCGACGGCGCTCGAGCAGCAGGCCGGGTCGATGCAGGTCGCGATGTCGGTCTTCCGGGTGGCGCGGGCGGGGTGAGCCGATGCCCGAGTCGCTGCGTATCCTCGGCCACCACGCGGGGCGGGAAGGGCAGCGGTGTCGCGACAGGCAGTCGGGGTAGTCTCGATATTGACCGGCCCGCGTTTCTCACCCCACATATGGCTACCTGTCGACGATACGAGCGAGCGCACCCCGCCGATCAGGAGCGGCAGGTCGTCGCCGACCGCGATGCTGTCGTGATCGGCGCGATCGATCGGACATGCGCCGCGCGCGCGCCTGCACCGCCGGCCGGGAGCGCACGCGTCCAGCGCAGGTCCGGCTGCTCGGAGCCGGGCCGGTTGTCAAAACAGGCATACGATCACCGCAGGAAGTTGTTCGCGTGCAGCAGGTAGTCGGTTATGGGGCGGCTCGATTTCGTCGGCGCCCCTTTTTTGTCGAAACGGCGTGGCGTCGTGCCAGCGGAACAGCGGCGCGGCGAACGCGTGGTGCGCGGTGTCATGCGCCGCACCTGCAACCTGTGCGATGATGCGCCGCTTCGCGTTCGTCGCAGAACGCCGCCGACCGCGGCGCCCGTTTCCGGGCCACCGCCGCGTCCTGACATCCCGGAGACAGCATGCCCGCACACAGCATCCATGGCAGTACCCTGCATTATCTCGATCACGGCGCCGGGTTTCCGGTGCTGCTCGGGCACAGCTATCTGTGGGACGCGACGATGTGGGCGCCGCAGGTCGACGCGCTGTCGCGCCGGTATCGCGTGATCGTGCCGGACCTGTGGGGGCATGGCGAATCGGGCGCGCTGCCGGACGGCACGCACACGCTCGACGATCTCGCCGCGCACGCGAGCGCGCTGCTCGACGCGCTGGAAATCGAACGGTGCGCGATCGTCGGGCTCAGCGTCGGCGGCATGTGGGGCGCCCGGCTCGCGTTGCGCGAGCCGCAGCACGTGCGCTCGCTCGTGGTCATGGACGCGTCGCTCGAAGCGGAACCCGATGCGACACGCACCCGCTATTTCGCGATGCTCGACGCGATCGTGCCGCTGTTCTTCCGGCCGGACGTCAATCTCGACGACCCGGTGCCGACGGCGTTTCGCGATGCGCTCGCGAACCTGCCGGCCGACCGGCTGCGGCAATCGATCGCGCCGCTCGGCCGGCTGATCTTCGGCCGGCCCGACACGCTCGCGACACTCGCCGAACTCGATGCCCAACGCACGCTGCTGATGTGCGGCGCGGGCGACATGGCGCGCCCGCCGTCGGAAAACCGTGAAGATGGCGAGCGTGATCGGCTGCGCGCATGCGCTGGTGCCCGACGCCGGCCATATCTCGAACCGCGAAAATCCCGCGTTCGTCACGCGCACGCTGCTCGACTGGTTCGACGGGCAGCAACTGGCGTCGAGCTGACGGTCGCGAGAGCGGTAACGCCCGCGCGCTCGGTGCCGCGCAGATCGGTTTTTCCGGCGGTGCGCCGCTGAAGCACGGCGGTTGGAAAGTGCCGGACGGGCATGCGCGGCTGCCGAGTTGCTATACGATCCCGATTGCGTGGACGTGGGCAGAGCGTGTGCGATCGACCGCTCATATTCCGGAATGCTACTGATTCGATCGGACGTTGAGCGTTGCCTGTCGAAGCATGAAAATCAGAAAACCGAACGAAAGTCTGTCGCGCGTCAGATGCATGGCTGTAACGCGCCCGACGTGGTCGCTCGCAACCGCTTCCCCCGTTTTGCCGATCCCTGGCCGGCGATGCAACCATCGCGGCGCGCATGTCGCATGCGCCGGATTCGACCGCCGCGCAATGCCCCGTGAAAACGAGTCGATCCGAATTCGATGAACGCGCGCCGGACGAAATGCCCACGACGGATCGTTGCCGACAAGTCCGATAAACGGAGGATCTGGCGCGCGAACCAATCATCCCGTGTAATCAATAGTAATTCAGTGTAATCCGTAGTAATTCAGTGTGATCCCATGCATTTGCTCATGGGTTTCGGCCTCTTCAACGACAAACGTTTGCGCGTCGCCATATCGAAGGATTCGACGATGGTATCGATATTTCATTACCGAGCCGAGGTGACGCACTGTCTGAATTTTCCCTAAATGCACCAGCCAAAATCCCCGGGGTGAACGTTCGCGCGAAATCGACGCGCGTAACAAACGTTCCATCGGAGAGCGCGATCAATCGACGCGCTGGCCCGGATCAGGGTTCGACGGCATGTTGGCGCGTGCGGCCACCTGCTTCATTTGCAAGCCGGCTTCATCCCGACCTGAGCGACATTCGACCATGCACCTGAAACGGCTCCCACCCGCGCCCGCGCGGGGTTGCAGGGATGCGGCCCCGTTTCCTGCTCCGGCTGCGCTGGTCGGAAAAGACGGCTCATTCGATCGATTTCTGTTCTCTGCATTCACCAGGAATATTCTCGCCTGACCTATCCCGATTTGTATTTCATGACATTGATGCGCATCAATTTTCCCCAAAATCACACAACTGAATGTTCGCCGAAAATGACGAATCTCAATAAATAGTTCCATATCGCCGGCTTGATTGAATCCGACAACAACACGGCGAAAACAGACATTGACAAATCGGCGGGCGAAGGTCGCCCGCTATGATGCGGCGCAGAAAACAACAATGTAAGAAATTGTTAAAGGGCCGAGAGATGCAAACAGTGCCGAATCATTCATCGACGGGGTTAAGCGTGAATCGGGGTAGAGGCGCCGGTAACGGGCATCAACGAGCGAGCGTAATCGTCCTGTTGCTCGAGGGATTTTCCATTATGCAGATGGGCAAGCTGGCCGCCGTCTTCGAACTGGCGAATCAGCTCGGGCGGGCCGATGGCGCATTCGTCGACCGTTACGAATTGCGCCTGTATTCCGTGCATGGCGGGCCGGTTCGTTCATCGTCGGGTGTCGGCATCTGGACGGAAGCGGCGCGTACGCTCGAAACCAGCAGGGTGCACGCGATGTTCGTGTTGAGCGGTCAAGGCGGGACCGACGAGCTCGACGAACAGTTTATTGCGTGGGTTCGGCATGCCCATCAGCGGGCGCGGGTCGTGCGCGGCAGCCATGGCGGCCGGAGATTGCTGACGCAGATTCATCTGGTGCAGAAGGAGATAGAGAAGGCCGCGCCGGCAACGGACGGCGGCGCGTCGCCTGCCGCCCGCGATGACGGTGAAGCCGCCGGCGACGAAGATGACGGGCCTTTCTCCGAGGCGTTGTCGATCGTCCGGATGGACATGGGTTACGAAATCGCGCAGGAAATCGTGATGTGCATGGTGTCCGGCGCGAACCGCAAACTGACCGACGTGCTGTTCGGCGCACGCGTCGCCCGTGCGAGCACGCTGATCCGGATGGCCGCGCATCACCTGCGGGTCAATAGCGAGAACCGCATTTCGATCGCTGATGCCGCGCAGGCCGCCGCGATGAGCGAGCGCAATTTCCTGCGGCGCTTCAAGAACGAAATCGGTGTCACGCCCACCGAATTCGTGCTGAGGATCCGCCTCGAAAAGGCGTGCCGCATGCTGATCGAGACGGATCTTCCGGCGGACAAGGTCGCGCGGCGCACCGGCCTCGGCAGCGGCGACCGGATGGCAAAACTGTTTCGCCAACACTTGCAGACATCGCCGACCGAATTTCGGGCGGCTGCACGAAAAGACAGTGACGCCTCGACGGACACGCTGTACGCGTCGGATCTGGGCGACTGGATGAGCGGCGCATCGTCCTGAGGCGGGCGATCGCGATTCCCGTCGGCTGTCGAACGGCGAAATCTCGTTACCTGAATTCAAATCCATAACCGGATATCGATGTTTAGGCAAATTGACGATTTAAATAATTTGGAGTTGAAATTAGTTAGCCTAAGCGGATCAACATGCGACGAAGGCGGATTCGGCCACAATCGTGGTCTGGTCAGACATGAATCAACCCGCGCGTATTTCCGCTGATTAAGTTATCGACTGGCCTTTCGAGGAGTCGGCACCCCGGCACTCCTCGGAATTTTGCCTGCCGTGTCGTCGTGAGCGCACCGTGCAGGCCTTTTTATTCGTTGAGCGGGCATCGCGCGCTGTAGTCTGGCCGATGCTCGCTCGTAGGCCGCGGCGCGTGAGGCGATGCATGCACACGCCCCATGCCCCATGCGCCTGTAATGGCGGCCGCGACAAATCGCGAATCGACATGAAATGGCATGTCGTCCATCTGATCCGAATCCGGGCATGAATTGGTGCGGACGCACGTTATTCGTGCATCGTGAATGCATTGCTTGATTCGAGAAATTGATCGATTAATTCGCTCGCGAAATCGGCCTTGATTTGTTCCGCCATCAACAAGGCGGATTCGGACGAAAGCGATAAAAGCGCGAGTCGCGGCGAATATGATGCACTGCGGAACATTGAAGCAGAGGTGCCGCAACGAGCGAGCCGAGTGACGTGATGCCTCGCTGCGTCGCGAACGGATGTTGGACGTTGAATTAGGAGTTCATATCAATGAATTCGTTGATCAATCGAGCGACCGATATCGGACTGATCGTGCTGGGCGCGTTCATCCCCGCGTTGATCGGCGCGACTGGCGGGGTGCGCGGAACCCTGTTCGACGGTGCCCTCGTCGCGTTTGCCGCCGCGCTGGCGTTGTCGGTATTCCCCGCCTGCGGCATCTACGAGGCCGTGCGGACGCGATCGGCGCTGCACGTGCTCGGGCGCACGGTGCTTGCATGGATCGTCGTGCAGGGCATGAGCACCGCGCTGCTTTACGTGCTGCATCGTGCCCATGTGCTGTCGAGCGGGTGGTTCGTGTGCTGGACGCTCGCCAGCGGGATCGGCCTGATCGCGTTCCGCGCGCTGACGCTCGCGATCTTCGGGGCGATCGAGCGTGCGAGCGGTCAGGTGCGCGCGGCGGCGATCGCGCACGCGGACCTGCGCGGCCAGGTCGAGATCGGCCAACGGACGGTCGGACGCGTCAAGCGGATGGTCAAGCGGAGCTTCGACCTGGTGGGCGCGTTGTTGCTGCTCGTCCTGCTGGCGCCGGTATTGCTGGGCATCGCATGGGCCGTGAGGCGCGACGGCGGTCCGGCGATCTTCGGGCATGAGCGTGTCGGCCGAAACGGCCGGCGGTTCAAGTGCCTGAAGTTCCGCTCGATGGTGACGAACGCCGATGCGGTGCTCAAGGCGCTGCTGGAGCGCGACGCCGACGCCCGGGCGGAATGGGCGCGCGAATTCAAGCTGAAGAACGATGTCCGCATCACGCCGATCGGCCGCCTGCTCCGAAAGACGAGCCTCGACGAACTGCCGCAGTTGCTGAACGTGCTGAAAGGCGACATGAGCCTGGTCGGGCCGCGCCCGATCGTCGAGGCCGAGCTCGAACGCTATGGCGCCGACGTGCGCTACTACCTGATGGCCAAGCCTGGCATGACCGGCCTCTGGCAGGTCAGCGGCCGTAACGACACCGATTATTCGACGCGCGTGTCGCTCGACGTGTCCTACGTTCGCGATTGGTCGCTGCGCCGCGACATCGGCATTCTGTTCAGGACGATCAACGTGGTGGTGCGCGGCTCGGGGGCGTACTAGCCATTTCCATCCGCGCGCGGAGAAGGCCGTGCGATGGCGCGTGGCGGGAGCCGGCGCAACGGTACGGTGTGGCAGCAGGCATGTCCGGTCTCGACAGGGGTGCTGTACTCGCGGTCGACACGACGCGAGGCGACCGGAGCAATTTCAGACTAAAAAAGTGCGAGGTTGTAATGCAGAGGTTGCGTCAAATGGAGTCGGCGCGCGCGCCGCGCCGCTCATCGCGTGTCGGCCCACTCGTGATGATCGTGCCGCTGTGTGCGTTGCTGGGTGCGTGCGGTATCGCGCCGGGCATGCGCATGCATCAGCCGGCATCGATTCCACTGCAAGGCGGCGCGCCGCCGGGCGAGAGCGCCACGTTGCCGGTTCCGGTGACGAATATCGACCTGTCGCTGATTCGGCGCATGCGCGATACCGAACGCGGTACGCGCGGCGAGCTCCGCGATATCGTCTCGTCGCCGGACGCATACACGATTGGTCGCGGTGACGTGTTGCAGATCACCGTATGGGATCACCCCGAACTCGCGGCGGCGCTCGGTGCGCCGGCGCAGTCCGCGCCGCGCGCCGCGGATGCGCCGCCGGGTTTCGTCGTCGATCAGGATGGCACGCTGCAGTTTCCTTACGCGGGCCGGCTGGCGGTCGCCGGGCTGACGGCCGAGCAGGCACAGACGCAGCTTGCGCGCCGTCTCGACAAGACATTCAGGAATCCCCAGGTCACCGTGCGGATCGCAGCGTTTCGCGCGAAGCAGGTGTATATCGAGGGCGAGGTGCATACGCCAGGCTCGCAGCCGGTGAACGACATTCCGATGACGCTGTATGACGCGATAGGGCGGGCAGGCGGATTCTCGGCGGCGGCCGACCAGAGCCGCATCGTGCTGGTGCGCGACGGCGTCGAGCGCCGGATCGATCTGACCGAGATGGCCGAACAAGGGCGCAACCCGTCGAAGATCGTGCTGCGCAACGGCGACCTCGTGCGCGTGCTGGCGCGCGACGAGAGCGGCGTGTTCGTGATGGGCGAGGTCAACAAACCCGTGACGGCGTTGCCGATGCGCAATGGCCGCCTGACGTTGAGCGACGCGATCGCGCAGGCCGGCAGTTTGAACGCGAACACGGCCGACGCCGCACAGCTGTACGTGGTGCGCGGGATGCAGGACGAGCAACCGCAGGTCTATCACCTCGATGCCCGTTCGCCGGTCGCGATGGTGCTGGCCAACCAGTTCCAGTTGAAGCCGAAGGACGTCGTCTACGTCGACGGCAACGGGCTCGTCCGCTTGAGTCGCGTGCTCAGCCTGTTGCTGCCGGCCATCAATGCCGGCCTGACCGCGGCGATCGCGACCAAATGATGGAATCCATCCTGATCGTTTGCGAGGGCAACATCTGCCGCAGCCCGATGGCCGAAGCGATGCTGCGTCAGTCGATGCCGGGGCGCCGCGTCGCTTCCGCCGGCCTGAACGCGCTGGCCGGCATGCCGGCCGCGCCGTATGCGCTGGACGTCATGCGCCTGCGCGGGTTCGACGTATCGACGCATCGCGCCCGGCAGATCGACCGTGCGCTGTGCACCAACGCCGATCTGATCCTCGTGATGGACCGCCGACAGCGCACGGCGCTCGAGAGCCGGTTCCCGTTCGTGCGGGGACGCGTGTTCCGTCTCGGCGAATACACGGACTTCGACGTGCACGATCCTTACCGCCAACCCAGGTTCGTGTTCGAACGCTGCGCGCGACTGATCGAACTCGGCGTGTCCGAGTGGTCGAAGCGCCTTCGTATCGTCTGAAGCCGCCGTCGATCGACGCTCCACTGGAACCCATACGCCTCATATCGTTGCCATGACCCAACCCTCCGCCCCGCCGCAGCAAGCCGCCGAAGACGGCAGCGAGACCGATTTCGTCGCGGTGCTCGACATCCTGCTGGAAAGCCGCTGGCTGATCGCGACCATCACGTGCGTGCTGCTGGCGGCCGGCCTCGCGTATGCGATTCTCGGCAAGCCCGTGTTCGAAGCCAACATCATGGTTCAGGTCGAGGACAGTCCCGACACGTCGGCCGCCAAGTCGTTGCTCGGCGACGTATCGGCGCTGTTCGACGTCAAGTCGTCGGCCGCCGCCGAACAGCAGATCCTCGCCTCGCGCCTCGTCGTCGAACGCGCGGTCGACAGGCTCAACCTGTTCATCGACGCGGCGCCGAAGCGCTTTCCGCTGATTGGCGACTGGATCGCGCGCCACAGCGACGGCCTGTCCGAGCCCGGCCTGGCCGGCCTGGGCGGCTACGCCTGGGGGCGCGAACGCATCGTCGTGCCGCGCTTCGACGTGCCGCGCAAGAACGAAGGCGACGCGTTCACGCTGACGAGCCTCGGCGGCAAGCGCTATCGGCTCGACGGCGGCGATCTCGATGCCCCGGTCGAGGGCACCGTCGGCATGCTCGAGCGCTTCGACTCGCCGCGCGGCCCGATCGTGCTGCAGGTCGCGTCGATCGCCGCGAAGCCCGGCGCCGCGTTCGTGCTGATTCGCAACTCGCGGCTGAAGACGATCGAGGACATCCGTGACCGCCTCAACGTGCAAGAGCGCGTGAAGCAATCGGACGTCGTCGTCGCGAGTCTTCAGGATACCGATCCGAAATGGGTCAGCGACACGATGAACGAGATCGGCCGTCAGTACGTGCGGCAGAACATCGAGCGGAAATCGGCGGAGGCCGCGCAGTCGCTGGAATTCCTGACCGCGCAACTGCCGCAGCTCAAGCAGCAACTGGCCGATTCCGAAGCGCGCCTGACGAAACTGCGCAACGCGCATGGCACGGTCGACCTGACCGAGGAGGCGAAGCTCGCGCTGGCCCAGACCGCGGACGCGAAGACGCGTCTGCTCGAACTGCAGCAGAAGCGGCAGGAGCTGATGTCCCGTTTCACCGAACGGCACCCGAGCGTGGCCGTGATCGACGAGCAAATCGCGGCGCTGAGCGGCTACCGGAACGCCGCCGAGCTGCAGATCAGGCGCCTGCCGGACTTGCAGCAGGAAGCCGTGCGGTTGATGCTCGACGTGAAGGTCAACACGGATCTCTACACGGCGTTGCTGAACAACATGCAACAGCTGCAGCTCGTGCAGGCCGGCAAGGTCGGCAACGTGCGGCTCGTCGATACGGCCGCGGTGCCGGAAGTGGCGGTACGGCCGAAGAAGGTGCTCGTCGCGCTGGCGTCGCTGCTGCTCGGGCTGCTCGCCGGCTGCGGCACCGCGATCGTCCGCTCGATGCTGTTCCACGGCATCTCGGATCACAACGAGATCGAGCGCCGCCTCGGCCTCGCGGTGTACGCGACGGTACCGATCAGCGACCGTCAGCGCGATCTGGCCGAAGAGGCCACGCGCAAGCGCGGCCACAAGTCGATCCTGTCGATCGACTTCCCGAACGAGCCGGCCGTCGAGTGTCTGCGGAGTCTGCGCACCGCACTGCAGTTCGCGATGCTCGAGGCGAAGAACAACGTCGTGCTGATCGCCGGTCCCGCGCCGGGCCTCGGCAAGACCTTCGTCTCGTCGAATCTCGCGGTCGTGATGGCCAGCGCCGGGAAGCGCGTGCTGCTGATCGACGGCGACATTCGCAAGGGCCGGATGCACGATTATCTCGGCTTTCCGCGCGGCCGCGGCTTCACGGAGCTGATTGCCGGCAGTGCGCGCGTGGAGGACGTGATTCATCGCGAGGTGGTCGAAGGACTCGACTTCATCTCGACCGGCACGATGCCGAAAAATCCCGCGGAACTGCTGCTGAACCGCAATCTCGCGGCGCTGCTCGACGGTCTGTCGCCGTGTTACGACATCGTCGTGATCGACTCGGCACCGGTGCTCGCCGTGCCCGATACCGGCATTCTCGGCGCATTTGCCGGTACCGCGCTGCTCGTCACGATGGCGGGCAAGACGAAGCTCGGCGAGATCGAGGAATCCGTGAAGCGCTTCGCGCAGAACGGCATCCGCCTGAACGGCGTCATCTTCAACGGCGTCAATCCGCGGCTCGGACAGTACGGATACGGTTCGAAGTACGGCGGCTACCGCTACGTCACGTACGAGTACGGGGCGCAAGATGCATGATACGTCTGGCGCAGCCGGCGGCCCGGCATGCCAATCCGGTCGCGCGCGGCATACGGAGGCGCGATGATCAATCCGCGGGATTCGATCGTTTCGCTCGCCGGCGTCGTGATGGGACAGATCGCGCTGTTCGTCTGCATCTTCGTGATCGGACGTCGGTTCGGGCCGGAATCGCTCGGCCACTTCAACTATCTGCTCGCGCTGGCGTCTTTCGTCGGCACGCTGCTCGCATTCCGCTACGAACTCGCGTGCGTCGACGATGCGCCGGGCGAATCGTTCAACGCGTTGATCAACGTGATGGCGTTGAGCCTGTTCGTCTCCGCCGCGGGCGGGATGCTGATCGCGATCGCCGGCCGGGCGGATTTCTATCCCGTCGCCGTCTATGCGCTGGCATCGTTCATCCAGCTGGCCGCCGGATCCTACCTGAACAGCCTCAGGCGCTACGGATGGATTGCGCTGTCGCGCATGGTCGTCAACGGTGCGTTCCTGATCGGTCTCGTGTCGTCGCTCGCCTGTTCGGCGTGCGGCAAGGTCGACGTATTCGCACTGTACGCATGGGTGACCGCGGCAGTCTCGATCGCGATGGTCGGCGCGATCGCGCTGGGCGGCTATCGGGCAGGGTATTCGTTCAGGTTGTCGCCGGGTTTCTTCGTCAGGAATCGCAGGTTCGCGCTGTACATCCTGCCGTCGACGCTGTGCGCGTCGGTGCTGACCTACGCGCTCGCGATCGCCATGCCGCACTGGTTCGATGCGCAGAGTGCCGGCTACTTCGCCGCGGCTTACCGGCTCGGGTTCTTTCCGGTTTCCCTGATCGCGCAGAGCGTCGGCGGCGTGTTTCGGCGCGACGCGATCGGCGCGATGGCGCGACCGGATGCGGGCTTCGCGGTGCATCGGGTGTACCGCACCTATGCGCGCGCGCTCGCGGGCCTCGCCGTCGTCTACATGGCCGGTGGGCTGCTGCTGTTCGCGCCGCTCGTCGACCTGTTCTTCGGCGCAAGCTGGCGCGGCTCGGTCGGGTTCTATCACAGCCTGATGCCGCTGTTCGCGCTGCAACTGATCTACGTGCCGCTGTCGCAGATTTTCCTGGCCACGCGCGCCCAGCGTGTCGATTTCCTGTTTCAGCTGACCTGCGGGACGGGTCTCGTCGGCGCACTGGGCATCGCGCGGCTGATGAACATGCCGGCCCCGACGAGCGTACTGATTTTTTCACTGACCGGCGCGGCGCTGATGGCGGCAGGCATCGCGCTGACGTACCGGGTCCTCGACGCGAACCTGTCCCGATCCGGGGCGCCGGCGTGAGAACGCCGATATGACGAGCGAGTACACCATGATCCTGATAGTCATCGATTCCCTCGAGCGCTACTACTTCGCTACGCGTCTGGTGAACGCGGTCCGGCACGAATACGAGTTCGCCTTCCTGACGAGCGAACCGGTCGCGCATCTCGGCCTGCTGCTGGGCGGCTTCCGGTCGGTGTACCTGAACCGGCTGATGCCGATCGACGTGCCCGACGGTGAGCCGGCCGACCGCACGCCGTACCAACTGTCGATCGAAGTGATGAACGGGCAGATGACCGAGGCTCGCGCGAAGCGCGAATCGGCGGCGATCTTCCATATCGCGTTGGAAGTCCTGCGCGGCCTGCGGGTCGAGCAGTGCGTGATGTGGAACGGGCAGCAGCTCGTGTGCCGCGCGGTGCGGCAGGCGTGCGCGGTGCAGGGCGTGGCGACCCGTTTCATCGAGATCTCGAATCTGCCGGGCAAGCTGTTCGTCGATTCGCTGGGCGTCAATGCGTTGTCGACGATCAGCCGCAACCCCGAGGTCATCGATCGCCTGCCGCTGCCCGACGAGGACACGCATGCGCGCTGGCTGTCGGCCTATGAACGCGACAAGCAGAATCCGCTGCCGCAGGCGCGGACGTCGTTCGGACGCAAGGCGACGTCCGCGGCGAACTACTTGATGAAGGCAGTCAGCCGCGGTGTCGGCCGCCGGCGTCTGGCAAGCGTGCGCGCACGCAACGGGGTGGCGGCGCCGCGCCAGGCCACCTGTATGTCGGCCGTCACGCTGTCGACCTGCCGCTATGTATTTCTGCCGCTTCAGGTGGCCGGGGATACGCAGATCAAGCTGCACTCGGACGTTGGCAATCTCGACGCGATTCGCTACGCGTTCGAGTTTGCGGCGAACGAGAATGCCGACTTGTTCGTGAAACTCCATCCGGCGGAAACCGATGCGGCCGAGATCGACGCGATCGTACGCATGCAGCAGACGTATCACTTCGAGATCGTCACGTCGCCCACCACGGCGCTGCTGCGGCATGCGCATGCGGTCGTCACGATCAATTCGACGGTCGGGCTGGAGGCGATGCTGTACGGCAAGCGCGTGGTGTCGCTGGGGCGGTGTTTCTACCAGGCATTCGACCGCGATCGCCTGCTGAAGTACATCCACTCGTTTCTGGTCGACGGTATCGATTACTTCGGCACCGCGCGTATCCCGGCCGATGCGGCCCGGCGCGTTTTCGCGGGACAGCGCTGACATGGCCGTCACGTTGCGACAGACCGCCGAGGCGATCGCCGAAGACTGCCGCCGCAATGCGTTCGTGAAGACGCGCAGCGTGGTGATCTTCTACCGCGTCGCGCACTACCTTGCGTGCCGGAGCCGGTTCACGCTGGTGGCCGGCGCGCCGCTGATCCTGCTGTACATCGTGCTGTGCGACTGGGTGATGGGCATCGAGATTCCGGCGAAGACGAAGATCGGCAAGGGGCTCGCGATCTATCACGGCACCGGCCTCGTGATCAACGGATACGCGGTGATCGGCGCCTACTGCACGCTGCGGCACGGCGTGACGCTCGGCAACACGATCCTGAAGGACGGCACGATCGGCGGCGTGCCGATGATCGGCGATCACGTCGAGTTCGGTGCGCACAGCGTCGTGCTCGGCGAGGTTCGAATTGGCGACCGCGCGCGGATCGGCGCCGGGGCCGTCGTGCTGACCGACGTGCCCGACGGCGGCGTCGCGGTCGGCGTGCCGGCGCGCATTCTCGACAACGGACAGGAGTCGAAATGAAAGTGTTCATTCTGCATCCCGGCAAGGCGAACTATCCCGAGATCGCGGCCTATGGCCGTCGGCTGAGAACGCACGGGTTCGAGGTGTTCGACGGTGATCTCGATGCGTATGCGCGCTTTGCGGACCGGGACGTGTGCATCCTGTGGTGCATCATGGGTTTCTATCGGGCATTGCCGCCCGCCCGGTTCGTGATTCACGACTATCGGTCGCTGTCGGTGGGCCGGCTCGCGGCCGTCAAGGACCGCGTGAAGCGCGTGCTGAACGTGCGGCCCGATTTGCGCATCTTCCAGAACGAGCGGATGCGCGACGCGATGGCGTTTCGCGACGGCGTACGCACGTTGCTGTTGCCGATGGGCGTGCCGGACTGGATCTTCGATCCGGTCGATGCCGGGGCTTGCGTCGATGTCGCGGCCGGCGGCGACGTCGGCGCCGGCGCCGCGCCAACGCCGGCCGGGCGGTTCTGCTATATCGGCGAGATGAGCCGCGAACGCGGCTTTCACAACGTGCTCGCCGCCTACCGCGACGCGCGGCGCGACGAAGCGGACACGCTCGTGCTGGTCGGCCATCCGGAGCCCGACATCCGCGCGGCCTTCGCCGGCACGCCGGGCATCCGCTTCGTCGGCCGCGTGCCGCAGGCCGACGCGCTACGGATCGTCCGCAGCAGCGAATACGCGGTGTGCTTCTTTCCGTATCACCGGCCGCATTGCTTCCAGACGCCGACGAAGCTGCTCGAATACGCGTCGCTCGGAAAAAAGATCGTCTGCAACGATGCACCGTCGAACCTGCGCACCGCGAATGAGCTCGGCATCCAGTGCCACGTCACCGGTGCGGCGATCTTCGACGAACTCTTTCCGCTGTCGCGGATCCGTGCGCGTCGTCCCGATCCGGCTGCGATGAAGTCGCTCGAATGGGGGCGCGTGATCGAGAGGTCCGGCGTGCTCGCGTATATCGATGCGGTCGCGGGGCGCGGGCCGCGTGTTTGACGACGTCGTTCGGCGTCGGCGCGCGACGGCTCATTTTTCATGGAACGGACCCGATGAAGATCGTCCACGTAGTCGAATCCAGCGCAACGGGCACGTTGTCGATGGTGTGCCTGATTGCGAATCGCTTCGCGCGCGACGGGCACGACGTGCATGTCGTCTATTCGGTGCGGCCGGACACGCCGCCCGGCCTGGCCGCGATGTTCGACGCGAGGGTGTCGTTGCGCCATGTCCAGATGAAAGGCGCGGGCCTGTTGCGGACCGTGATGCGCCTGCGCGCGACGCTCAACGGCATCGGCCCGGACGTCGTGCACATGCATTCGTCGTTTGCCGGTTTTTTCGGGCGGCTGTCGACGCTGTTTGCGTTGCCGAAGGCGGCGTTCTTCTACAGCCCGCACTGCATTTCGTTCATGCGTCGCGACATTTCGCGCCCGAAGCGCCTGGCGTTCGCCGCTCTGGAGAGGATCGCGTGCGTCCGGAAGTGCCTTTACGTCGCGTGCTCGGAAAGTGAAGGTCGTGCGATTCGTACCTGGCTTCGTCAGCCGGTGGTGGTGGTCGAGAATGCGGTGGTCGAGACCGCGTCGTCCGCGCATTCGGGCGACGCCGCGCGGCCTGCGGGCGGTCCCGCGTACGTGGTGACGGTCGGCGGTATCCGCGCGCAAAAGAACCCGCGCCTGTTCGCGCAGATCGCATCCGGCATGCGCGCGCGCGGTACGCGCTTCGTCTGGATCGGCGACGGCGACGATGGATCGAAGGCGGAACTGGCAAAGGCCGGCGTCGAAGTGACCGGATGGCTGTCGCGCGAGGAGGTCGAGCGCCGGCTCGGATGCGCGGACGTGTACCTGTCGACCTCGTCGTGGGAAGGCATGCCCGTGTCGGTGATCGAGGCGATGCTGGCCGGCCGGCCCGTGGTCGTGTCCGACTGTGCGGGCAACGTCGATGTCGTCCGTCATTTGCAGACCGGCGTGATCTATGCGACGGCAGCCGACGCGACCGCGTGGCTGCAGCGCCTCGCCGGCGACGATGCATTGCGCTCGGAACTGGGCCGGCGGGCGAACCGCGAGGCGCGGCGGCGTTTCGGCGAGGAGCGCCTGTTCGGCGAGCTTGCGCCGCTCTATGCGGCAAGCGGGGAGCGCTGACGTCGGCAAGCAGCATCGTTAGACCGCGATCGCGCGGCGGCCGCTGCCGCGCAACACGAACACCATCTTCCTCATTTCGTGGAGAACCCTTTGACGTCCTCGTCCGCCTGAAGGCGGAAGATTCCCACACCTGGCGATGCACGTCCGCATCGGAGAATGTTCAACGCAGCGTTGATATCACGATCATGCACGACACTACACTCACTGCAGGCCCATGCTCTTATTCGCAGTCCTGCGATACCTTTCGGCCGCGTCGTGCTGTCTTTCGATCCGCACGACGAACAGGACTGGGTCGAACCCTTCCCGCCATCAATGGCGGGGTTTCTCGGAGCAAATTCTAATGAATGTAACCATCACGCCGGACGTCACGGTCGGCAACGGCCTGCCGTTCGTCCTCTTCGGCGGCCTCAACGTGCTCGAAAGCCTCGAGCTCACGCTCGACGTTTGCAGCACGTTCGTCGAGGTCACGCGCCGCCTCGGCATTCCGCTGGTGTTCAAGGCGTCCTTCGACAAGGCCAACCGTTCGTCGATCCACTCGTATCGCGGCGTGGGCTTCGACGCGGGGCTCCGGATCCTGGACGAAGTCAGGCACCGGTTCGGCGTGCCCGTGATCACGGACGTGCACGAGGTGTGGCAGGCCGGGCCGGTCTCGCAGGTCGTCGACGTACTGCAGATACCGGCATTCCTCGCGCGCCAGACCGATCTCGTGGTCGCGATCGCACAGACCGGCAACGTGGTCAATATCAAGAAGCCGCAGTTCATGAGCCCACCGCAAATCGAGCACGTCGTATCGAAATGCCGCGAGGCCGGTAACGACCGCGTGATCCTGTGCGAGCGCGGTGCCTCGTTCGGCTACGACAATCTCGTCGTCGACATGCTCGGTTTTCGCCAGATGCGCGATGCGACGGGCGACTGCCCGGTGATCTTTGACGTCACGCACAGCCTGCAGATGCGCGATCCGCACGGCGCCGCGTCCGGCGGCCGGCGGCGGCAGGTGCTCGATCTCGCGCGCGCCGGGTTGGCGGTCGGGCTGGCCGGGCTGTTCCTCGAAGCGCACCCTGATCCCGACCACGCCCGCTGCGACGGCCCGAGTGCGCTGCCGCTCGCGTTGCTCGACGCATTCCTGCAGCAGGCGAAGGCGGTGGACGATCTGGTCAAGCGGCTTGCGCCGCTCGATATCCAATGAGCGGCGCGACGTATCGCGGCGCCGTGCGCCTGGTGCTGTTCGACGTCGACGGCGTGCTGACGGACGGCCTGCTGCATGTGACGGCCGACGGCGAGTTCATGAAGAGCTTTCACGCGCACGATGGGGTCGCGGTCGCGCTGCTGCGCGCGCACGGGATCCGCGTCGGCATCCTGTCGGGCAAGCATAGCGGCGCGCTGACCTGGCGGGCCGCCCAGCTCGGCGTCGACGTGCTGGTGACCGGCTGCGACGACAAGGCCGCCGGTTATGCGGACATCAAGGCACGGCAACGGATGGGCGACCACGAAATCGCGTACGTCGGCGACGATGTGAACGATCTCGCGGTCGTCGAACGCGTCGGCGTGTCGTATGCGCCGGCCGATGCGCATCAGCTCGTCCGCGCTCGCGTCGATCATGTCGTGCACACGGCCGGGGGCCGCGGCGTGGCGCGCGAGGTGGCCGAGCATCTGCTGACCGGTGCCGGGCTGTCGCTCGACGACGCGTACCGGCCGTTGTTCGACGCATGGAGCGGCCATGACGTCGTTCAATAACGCGCGGCCGGTGCACGTCGTGATTCCGGCCCGATACGGCTCGACACGACTGCCGGGAAAGCCCCTCGTCGATCTGGACGGCGAACCGATGATCGTCCGCGTGCACGCGCGCGTGAGCCGTGCCCTGCCTGATACCGACATCGTCGTGGCGATCGACGATTCGCGTATTGCCGAGGCGCTCGCCGCCCGCGGCATCCGTTTCGCGATGACCGATGCCGGTCATGAGTCCGGCACCGACCGCGCCGCGGAAGTCGCGCGTGCGTTCGGCTGGCGCGACACCGACGCCGTGCTCAACGTACAGGGTGACGAGCCGCTCGTGCCCACGGCGCTGCTGCGGGCATTCGCCGGCTTCTGCAGCGCGGCGCCGGACCTCGGTGTCGCGACGGTGGCCTGCCCGCTCGGCGAGGCCGCGCTGCTCGACGAGCCGGGCATCGTCAAGCTCGTCGTCGACGGCCGGGGCCGTGCGCTGTATTTCTCGCGTGCGGCGATTCCATTCTGCCGTGACGGCCGGCCGGCGCAAACGAGCGGCTCGAGCGGCGGTGGTTTTCTGCGGCACGTCGGCCTCTATGGCTACGCGAATGCAGCGTTGCAGTCGCTGGCGGCCGCGGCGCCGTGCGAACTCGAGCAATTGGAGCGGCTCGAGCAGCTGCGGGCGCTCTGGCTCGGCATGCCGATCGACGTGATGCAATGGCCGGATGCGCCGCCGGCCGGCATCGACACACCCGACGACGTCGCGCGCGTCGTCTCCCTTCTCAAACGGCAAATCCATGATGCGACAGAACCATATTGAATCGGCCCGGCAGGTCTTCGAGATCGAATCGCGGGCATTGGCCGGCGTGGCCGCGCGGCTCGACGCGAATTTCGACGCGGCGGTCGAGATCATTCTCGGCTCGCGCGGGCGCGTCGTCGTGTGCGGGATGGGCAAGTCCGGTATCGTCGGCAGGAAGATCGCCGCGACGCTGTCGAGCACCGGCACGCCCGGTTTCTTCATGCATCCGGGCGAGGCGTATCACGGCGATCTGGGGATGGTGACGCCGGACGACACGTTTCTCGCGATTTCGAATTCCGGGGAAACGGACGAGGTGGTCAAGCTGATTCCGTTCTTGCGCAGCAACGGCAACGACCTGATCGCACTGACCGGCAATCCTGCGTCGACCCTTGCGAGCGCCGCGCGGGCCCACCTCGACATCGGCGTCGAACGCGAAGCGTGCCCGCTGCAACTCGCGCCGACTGCGTCGACGACGGCGACGCTCGCGATGGGCGACGCGCTGGCGGTCACGCTGATGCGGGCGCGCGGCTTCCAGCCGGAGCACTTCGCACGCTTCCACCCGGGCGGCTCGCTCGGCCGGCGGCTACTTTCCACGGTCGACGACGAAATGGTATGCCGCGACCTGCCGCTCGTGACGGAAGACATGTCGACGCTCGACGTGCTGGACGCGATGACGCGCGGGCGTCTCGGGCTCGCGATCGTGAAGCGGACCGTGGGTTGGGGCATCGTGACCGACGGCGATATCCGCCGCGCGATCGAGCGGTATGGTGACGGCGTATTGCGGCGCACGGCAACCGACATGATGTCGATCGAACCTTGCACGGTGCGGCCCGGTACGCGGGTCGAGGATGCGCTGCTGCTGATGCAGCAGCAGCGTATCGGCGCGTTGCTGGTGGTTGACGGCAACGACGTCGTCGGCGTGTTCAAGAAATAGAGGGGCGGCGGCCGGCGCGTTGCTCGATTCGCGCGACGCGCGGCCGACATCGATCCTGGCTACTGCAGGCCTTGCGTCAGCGCACTGGATGCGGCGCTCTCGCGGAACCGGCGTACGCGCAGGAACGTGATGAAATTCGAGTCGTGCTGGCTTGCCGCACCGCCTTCCGGGTCGTCGAACGCGACGCGGAGCACGGCGACGAGATCGCTGCCGTCGAATTGCCAGTCGACGTACTGGAAGCCGTGCCGCTTCGTGTCTGCGTGTTGCAGCAGGATGCGCCGCGCGGTCCACCGCCGCAGATCGGGCGACGACAGCAGCACCAGCGTGTTGCGCACGCGCTCGAGGTTCATCGGCCCGACGTTCTTCGGCACTGCATTCGTGATCGTCCAGTATTGCTTCGACTGCGGATCGAAGCGGATCGTGAATTTCTTGCCCGCGCCGGGCAGGTCGACGAAATCGCGCATCGGGTCGAACGACAGCGTTCGGCCGTCGTCGCCCGTCGTCACCAGCGCGGCCTTCTCCGGGCCGTTCGTCGTATTCACGCGCAGCATGACGACGGGCGCGGCGCCTTGCCTGGCGACGACATTGCCTTCTTCCCACGACTGAAATTTGCCGTCGAGCCAGCGTTTGTCCGACGGCAGATGCGCGGACATGCGCCAGTTGCGCGCGTCGAGCAGATCGCGATCGACGGGGGCGGACAACACCATCGCGCGCAGGTCGCCGCCGTCGACGCTTTCATACGCGCGCCAGACGCGCCCGCGATCGACGAGAACCGGAACCGGCCCGGTGATGAAGCGCCCGGGATACGGCAGCAGGCCGGTGGACGCATCGACCGGCGTGGTCCACGACGCGCCGCCGTCGTCGGACCGGCGAATCGACGGCGTACCCATCGAGCGGTCGGTGCCCATCAGATACAGCGCGCCGTTCAGCACGAACAGCGAGGACCAGTACTGGTTCGGCACGTCGGCGAGCCTCGACCAGGTCGCGCCCTTGTCGTGCGACGTGAAGACGGACACGCGGTTCTGTGCCGCGGCGGCGCCGAACGTGTCGAAGCTCGCGACATAGTCGCCGTTCGGCAGCAGGACCAGCGACGGGGAGCCGAGATACACGCGCGTGGCGGCCGGACTGTGCGCGATGACTTCGCCGGGCGGCGCGGGTACGGAGACGGCGTGCGTCGCCGTCGTCGCGCAGGTCATGCACAGCGCCGCGATAAGCGACCGTTTCAACGTGCTGAACGTCGATGCATGTCGGAGTGACGTCATGTCGGATGCGCGACGGGCTCGTCGCCGGACAGGTTGGGAATCGGGCGGGCGACCGGGCGCCGATGCGGCGCATCCTGGTCGGCCAGCACGACGAACAGCAGAATGGTGAGCCAGAGCATGCCATAGAGCACGTGATATTTGAACAGCAGGATCGGCAGCAGATAGAGCAGATACTTGCGTCGGCCCTTGCGGCGAAACAGCATGATCAGCGTACCGAAGAACACGACGAAACCGGCGACGCCCGCGGCGAATACGAGGTAGATGTAGAACGAGCTGTCCCGCACCTGATAGCCGCGCAGGTGCGTTTTGCCGACGTTGTTGCGCTCGTCCCAGAAGAGGCCGCCGCCGAACACGCCCGCGACGACGTCGCGCTCGGTCAGCTCGGTCAGCACGAGGGTGCGGCTGCCGACCGCGTCGTAGTCGACGGACTGATTCACCCGCTGGTCGTATACGCTGTAAAGCCAGGGCACGCAGGCGAGCGCGACGACGACGACGGCGATCCGGGTCCGTAGCCGGCCGCGCCCGATGAGCACATGCAGCCCGCACAACGCGGCGCACACGGCCATCGACGCGACCGAGAAGCTGAGCAGCGCCGTGGCGAACCCGATCAGGGGCGCGAACGTCATGCGCCGCTGCGACAGCAGGAGGACCACCGCGCTCGGCACGACCGTCATCGCATAGAACGACGGCTCGGAATACAGGCCCAGCGCACGGATCGAAATCAGGCTGTCGGTCAGCGCCTTGGTGGCGTAGAGCGCATCGGAGTCGGCTTCGCGCACGTAGCTGTCGAAGTCGATGAAGGTGCCGGTGCCGAGGTAATAGACGAGCTGAAACGTGAAGAACGCGGCGTGGACGTAGATGAGCGTCCGGCATGCGGTGTCGAGCGCATCCCGCGTGAGCACGCCGCCGGCAAACATCCAGTAGCTCAGCGCGATATACGTCTGGATCAGCACGAACTTGATGTAGAAGTTCACGTAGAAATCGCCGAACGCGGACAGAACGAACGCAACGCAGATGCTGATCAGCCAGTACGCACAGACCGGAAACAGGTGCCGCTGCCGGTTCATCAGCGTCGGCGCGCGAAGAAAGGCGAGCGCGCAGAGCAGGAAATAGGCGGCGAAGGTCGCCCGTACGCTGAATGCGTTGAGGGAGAAGAACAGTACGCTGGCTGAAAAGAGCAAGGTCGACATGCGTGCGCGCGATCGGGGACTCCGGATTCGCCACGTGCCGGCCGTTCCGGCGCCGTACGGCGAGATGTGTATTGCGACGCGGGGCAAAAGCCCTGTCGGGCAGGGCTGGCTTGCTCGCCGGTTCGCACGCGGAATACGGGCCGTCGTTCGGGACGACTCGATTCCGGCGATCAAGCATAGACGGCTGGACGGCCCGGAGAGCCGCGTTGTCCGATTCGGGCGGCATTCTGTCTTTTTCCGGCGGGTAGGCGAGGCGGGCCGGAGCGCGCCCCGCGGCGGCGAGAGGCAGCGCGGGCCATACCGCGCCGCACCGGCCGAGCGCGGAGCGACCGCGGCCATCAGGGCTGTCGCGCGAACCGCCCGCATAGAAACGGCGAATAGTTGTCGATCGCCGCCTGAATCGGCGCATGCCGGCCATAGGCGACGGCCGATACGACGAGCAGCGACCCGGCAACGAGCGCGCGATACCGCGCATCGACACGCGGCGCGCCATGCCGCCACACGAACGCCAGCGCGACCGCCGAGCCGACGAGCCAGCCGGCGATGACTTCCGCCGGCGTGTGCGCCTCGTCGAACACGCGCGCCACGCCGATCAGTGCGCCGAGCGCGAGCCCGAGCCCGAGCGACAGCGACGTGTTCGCCCGCAACGGCATTGCGCCGCTCAGCGCCAGCACGCATGTCATCGGCCAGACCGCCGAGGCGAGCATCGTATGCCCGCTGATCACGCGGAAATCGATCGCGCGGATCTGGATCCCGCAGCCGGCGTACAGCATTTTCGTGGCACCGACCAGCACCATGCCGGCCGCGAGCATCGCCGCCCATGACACCGCGTGACGCCGCCCGGCCGCCGAGCACGTCAACCAGCCGATACACACGAGCGCGAGCGGCAGCGTCATCGCCGCGTCGCCGAGATCGCTGACGGCCGTCCACATGAACGGGTTCGTCACGCAGCCGCTCAGGCGGCCAGCAGCGTCGACATGCGCGCGGCCAGATAGCTTTCGAAGTCCGCGGCCACTTCCGGGTGCCGCAGCGCGAACTCGACCGTCGCCTTCAGATACCCGAGCTTGCTGCCGCAATCGAAACGCGTGCCGTCGTAGCGATGGGCGAGCACCTGTTCGTCCGTCAGCAGCGACTGGATCGCGTCCGTCAGTTGCAGTTCGCCGCCGGCGCCCGGCCGCAGCGCGCGCAGATGCTCGAACACCTTGGGCTTCAGCACGTAACGGCCCACCACGCCGAAATTCGACGGCGCCTTCGTCGGCTCCGGCTTCTCGACGATTCCGGACACCTTGAACAGGTTGTCCTCCCAGCGCTTGCCGTCGATCACGCCGTACGACGTCGACGCCTCGGGCGCGATTTCCTCCACGCCGATCACCGACGCGTGATAGTGATCGAACACGTCGATCATCTGGCGCAACACGGGCGTCGGACCGTCGAGCAGGTCGTCCGCGAGGATCACGGCGAACGGCTGGTCGCCGACCAGTTTCTCCGCGCACAGCACGGCGTGGCCGAGCCCCAGTGCTTCGGCCTGGCGAACGTAGAAGCAGTCCACGTGGTTCGGCTTGATGCTGCGGACCAGCGACAGCAGCTTTTCCTTGCCGCGCGCCTCGAGCTCGGCTTCGATCTCGTAGGATTTGTCGAAGTGGTCTTCAATCGCGCGCTTGCTGCGGCCGGTCACGAAAATCATTTCGGTGATGCCGGCGTCGATCGCTTCCTCGACCGCATATTGAATCAGCGGCTTGTCCACGACCGGCAGCATTTCCTTCGGGCTGGCTTTGGTCGCAGGCAGAAATCGTGTGCCGAGACCGGCGACCGGAAAGACGGCTTTCGTCACTTTCAACATGGTTTTCGGATTCCACTCGTTCGGGTTCTGGCATCGACGATGCCGAGAGAGGGTGGCGATGCGCCAATGCCATCATCGTTTGCACGGTACCGAGCCGCTCGCGCAACCGGGCCCGCGCGCCGTCCGAAAATCGTATGAGTGTTCCGCTTTCCGGGGGTGACCGAATCTAGGCTGAATCCGACAGCGGCGAATGGTGAATGGCGAATCACGAATCACGGATCAGGAATTGCAAGCGCGGATTTCGCGTATGTCGGATGCGGTCTAGAAATTGTCCGCATGAAGCGGATCGCATGACATAGATTCAGGCATTCATTATTGGACGGCCGGTCGCGGTGCCACGCGCGGCCCGCAAGGCCGCCGTCGGCTCAGGAGCGGTCATGACCGAAACGGGCGATATCTCCGACGCAATCGCGCAATTCAATCGCGAATATCTCTTGCTGGCCCAGCGCATACTGCGTGTCCACTACGAGGAGGGCAAGCGGCAATTGGGCATCTCGGATGAAAATGCCGCATCGATCGTCGCGCTGACTGCCGATCAGATCGATGAACTCGCGGCCGGCGGCGAACTGGTCTGCGAATTTCGCGCTGAAAACGCGCCGGGCCGTGCATGATCCGTTGTCCGGTTTTCCCGAGCGGACGTTCGGCTCGCGTCCTTCAAGCGGATGCCTCGTGGCAATCCCGTTGCTCATTCGAACCGTCGTGCGAACGGCGACGCCCGCGCAAGCCGCGGCGCGGAGCGCTGGCGACCGGATGTGGTCGCCGAGCGGGCCGAACACCATGCTGCCGGTCGCGCGTGGTCGGGGCCTCGGCCCGATGTCCACGCTCATCTCGCCGTGCGCCTGCTGGCGGAAACCAGCAACGCGACGAACGCCGCCTCATCCACGCGCAAGCCGCGCGGCGTCCGCCGGACCGCCAACGCGGCGAGCGTGCCCGCCTCGAACGCGTCGAGCACGGCCGGGTGGATATAGCAGCGCCGGCACACGGCCGGCGTGTTGCGCAATAGCTCCGCCACCGCACGCACCGTCTCGACGATCTGCTTGCGCGCGTGCGTGACGCCGCGATGCTCGATGCGCCGCAGCAACGCCAGCGCGTGCACGCTGCCGGCCCACGTCCGGTAATCCTTCGCGGTGAAATCGGCGCCGCCGGCCTCGCGCAGGTAGTCGTTCACGTCGGACGACCCGACCGGATGGCGTACGCCGTCGTCGTCCACATACTGGAACAGCTCGTGCCCGGGCAGCTCGGCGCAGCGCCGTACGATCCGCGCGACCCGCGCGTCGTCGACCGTCACGTCGTGTTCGATCCCGCTCTTGCCGGCGAAGCGCAGCCGCACCTGGCCGGGCTGAATTTTCAAATGACGCTTGCGCAGCGTCGTCAGCCCGTATGAGCCGTTTTCGCGCGCGTATTCCGCGTTGCCGATCCGCGCGAGCGTCGTGTCGAGCAAGCGGACGATCGTCGCGACGACCTTGTCGCGCGGCATGCCCGGCAACGCCAGATCGCGCGTGACGCGCGCGCGGATGCGCGGCAGCGCACGCGCGAACGCGGCCATCCGCGCGTACTTGTTCGCATCGCGGGTCGCGCGCCACTGCGGGTGATAGCGATACTGCTTGCGCCCGCGTGCGTCGCGGCCCGTCGCCTGCAGATGGCCGAGCGGATCCGCGCAGATCCACACGTCGGTGTAGGCAGGGGGAATCGCCAGCGCGTCGATGCGGGCGATTTCCGCGGCATCGCGAATGCGTGTGCCGTCCTGCGCGTAGTACGCGAAGCCGTTGCGCAGGCGGCGGCGCGTATAGCCGGGCTGGCGGTCGTCGACATGGTGCAGCGCGGCGACGCCGCTTGAAGCGGGCTGCTTCATGTCGCGAGACGATGGCCGGAGCCGGCGTCGGTGCGCGGCGCCCCGCGTTTACGGGCAGCGATCATGCTTGTCTCCTTGGGTTCGCGTAAAGGGCGGGCGTCCGACATGGGGTGCGAACAGCCATGGCGATGGCGCAAGAACCGTGCGCCGCGTCGCGCGGGGCCGGCCCGCCCATTTAGGTGTTTATACGCATGCCGATTCCGACATCGCCCCAATCCAATATTTCATTGGAAGGTTATCGGACTTGTTCCTAAACTGATGCGGGGCCTGTATACAGCGCCGGCCGGACACGCCGGCCGACGCAGCCCGATCCGCGCCAGCGCCAAGCAGAAACACAACAGCGCCGCGGCACACAACGACATCATCGGAGACGGACCATGACATTCATCAGGAAGCTGGCGGCCGGCGCGATCGTCGCCGCGGCGACGGTGCTGGCAGGCGGCGCGCACGCGCAGCAAAAGCCGATCACGCTCGGGTTCTCGCAAGTCGGCGCGGAAAGCGCATGGCGCACCGCGAACACCGTATCGGTGAAGGGCGCGGCGAAGGACGCCGGCATCAACCTGAAATTCTCGGACGCGCAGCAGAAGCAGGAGAACCAAATCCGCGCGATCCGCTCGTTCATCGCGCAGAAGGTCGACGTGATCGCGTTCTCGCCGGTCGTCGAATCGGGCTGGGAGCCCGTGCTGACCGAGGCGAAGGCCGCGCATATCCCGGTGATCCTGACCGACCGCGGCGTCGACGTGAAGGACCCGTCGCTGTACGTGACGATGATCGGCTCCGACTTCCTCGAGGAAGGGCGGCGCGCGGGCCACTGGCTGGAAGAGCGCTACAAGAACGACGCAGGCCCGATCAATATCGTCGAGCTGCAGGGCACGGTCGGTTCCGCGCCGGCCAACGACCGCCGCGCGGGCCTGCTCGAAGTGATCAAGAACAATCCGAAATTCAAGGTGATCGCGTCGCAGAGCGGCGACTTCACGCTCGCCGGCGGCAAGCAGGTGATGGAAGCGTTCGCGAAGACCTACGGCAAGCAGATCAACGTCGTCTACGCGCACAACGACGACATGGCCCTCGGCGCGATCCAGGCGATGGAAGAGGCCGGCATCAAGCCCGGCAAGGACGTGAGCGTCGTGTCGTTCGATGCGACGAAGGGCGGCTTCCAGGCGATGGTCGCGGGCAAGATCAACGTCGACGTCGAATGCAGCCCGCTGCTCGGCCCGCAACTGATGAGCGCGGTGAAGGACGTCGTCGCCGGCAAGCCGTTGCCCAAGCGCATCGTGACCAACGAGACGGTGTTCCCGATGAACGTCGCGGCGCAGGTGCTGCCGACCCGCAAGTACTGACCTGTCCGCACGGGCGGCGGCCTCGCGGCCACCGTCCGGCGACGCTTCGAGGGAGGCTGCATGCAGAGTCCGCCGGTGGTCGAGATGATCGGCATCGACAAGTCGTTTCCGGGCGTCAGCGCGCTGCAGCGCGTGGACTTCCGGCTGTTTCCGGGTGAGATCCACGCGCTGATGGGCCAGAACGGCGCCGGCAAGTCGACGCTGATCAACGTGCTCACCGGCGTGCATGCGCACGATGCGGGCGAGATTCGCGTCGGCGGCGCGTCGGTGAATTTCGCCGCGCCGCGCGAGGCCGAGGCGGCCGGCATCCAGACGCTCTACCAGGAAGTGAACCTGTGCGCGAACCTGTCGGTCGCGGAGAATATCTTCGCGGGCCGGCAGCCAATGCGGCGCGGCGCGATCGACTGGAACACGATCCACGCACGGGCGCGCGACGCGCTCGCCGAACTCGACCTGGCGCTCGACGTCACGCGTTCGCTCGATTCGTATCCGATCGCGGTGCAGCAGATGGTCGCGATCGCGCGCGCGGTGTCGGTCGACGCGCGCGTGCTGATTCTCGACGAACCAACGTCGAGCCTCGACGACGGCGAAGTCGCGCGGCTGTTCGACGTGCTGCGGCGGCTGAAGGCGTCCGGCATCGCGATCCTGTTCGTCACGCATTTTCTCGAGCAGACCTATGCGGTGTCCGACCGGATCACCGTGATGCGCAACGGCGAGCGCGAAGGCGAATACCTCGCGCGCGACCTGCCGGTCGACGTGCTGGTCGCGAAGATGACCGGCCGCGAGCGCATGTCCGATACGTTGCAGGCCGGCGCCGCGGCGGTCGAGCGTGACGCCGCGGCCGCCGCGCCGTTCCTGTCGATGCAGCAGGTCGGCCGGCGCGGCATGATGAGCGCGCTCGATCTCGACGTGCGCCCCGGCGAGATCGTCGGGCTGGCCGGGCTGCTCGGCTCGGGCCGCACCGAAACCGCGCAACTGGCGTTCGCCGCGGCGCGCCCGGATACCGGCGCGATCGAGATCGACGGCGCGCGCAAGCGGCTCGCGTCGCCGCACGACGCGGTGCGCAACGGCATCGCGTACTGTCCGGAAGACCGCAAGAAGGAGGGCATCGTCGCCGCGCTGTCGATCCGCGAGAACATCGTGCTCGCGCTGCAGGCGCGGCGCGGCTGGTGGCGGCTGATCGGGCGGGCGCGCCAGCGCGAGATCGCCGATACGTACATCGCCCGGCTCGGCATCAAGGCGCGCGACGCGGAGCAGCCGATCGGGCTGCTGTCGGGCGGCAACCAGCAGAAGGTGCTGCTCGCGCGCTGGCTCGCGACGGACCCGAAGCTGCTGATTCTCGACGAGCCGACGCGCGGCATCGACGTCGCCGCGAAGTTCGACATCATGGAGCGGGTGCTCGCGCTGTGCGCGCAGGGGCTCGCGATCCTGTTCATCTCGTCGGAGATCAGCGAGGTCGTGCGCGTGAGCCACCGGATCGCGGTACTGCGCGACCGGCGCAAGGTCGCGGAGCTGAGCGGCGCGGATGCGTCCGAGGAGCAGGTTTACCGGTTGATCGCGGGAGGCCAGTCATGACGGGGTTGCGCACGCTGTTTCGTCATTCGCTCGCGTGGCCGGTGCTGACGCTCGCGCTGCTGTTCGCGCTGGACGTCGCGCATCGTCCGGGCTTCCTGTCGATCGTCCTGCTCGACGGTCACCTGTTCGGCGCGCCGATCGACATCCTGAACCGCGCGGCGCCGCTCGTGATCGTGTCGCTCGGGATGACGCTCGTGATCGCGACGCGCGGGATCGACATCTCGGTCGGCGCGATCGTCGCGATCGCCGGTGCGGCGGCCGCCACCGTGCTCGAGGCGGACCCGTCGCGGGTCGGCACGGCGCTGGCCGCCGCACTCGGCGTCGGGCTGCTGGCCGGTGCGTGGAACGGGCTGCTCGTCGCCTTCGTCGGGATGCAGCCGATCATCGCGACGCTGATCCTGATGGTGGCCGGCCGCGGCGTCGCGCAACTGCTGACGGGCGGCCAGATCATCCCGATCGGCGCGCCCGGCTACCTCGCGCTCGGCGGCGGCTATCTCGCGACCGTGCCGTGCGCGGTGTGGATCGCGCTCGCGACGATCGGCGCGACGGCGCTGCTGGTGAACCGCACGGCGCTCGGGCTGTTCATTCGCGCGATCGGCGTGAACCCGGTCGCGACGCGGCTCGTCGGGCTGCGCTCGGGCGCCGTCGTGTTCGGCGTGTATCTGTGCTCGGGCGTGATGTCGGCGCTCGCGGGCATCCTCGCGAGCTCGAACGTGCGCAGCGCCGACGGCAACAACGCGGGGCTGCTGCTCGAACTCGACGCGATCCTCGCGGTCACGCTCGGCGGCACGTCGCTGCTCGGCGGCCGCTTCAGCCTCGCGGGCTCGGTGCTCGGCGCGCTGATCATCCAGACGCTCACTTACACGACCTATTCGATCGGCGTGCCGCCGGAGGCGACGCTCGTCGTCAAGGCGGTCGTCGTGATCGTCGTGACGCTGATCCAGTCGGACGCGGCGCGTGCGCTGCTGGTGCGGCACGCGTCGCGGCTGCTGCCTTCCGCGCGATCGCGCGCCACCACCACCGGAGCGACGCCGCGATGACCCGTTTCCTTGGCCGCCTCGCCGATCCGCGCACGCTGCCGATCGTCGTGACGATCGTGCTGTTCGCCGCGCTGTTCGGCTTCGGGTCCGTGATGTACACGGGCTTTTTCTCGATGCAGGTGCTGACCGGCCTGCTCGTCGACAACGCGTTCCTGCTGATCGTCGCGATCGGCATGACGTTCGTGATCGTGTCGGGCGGCATCGACCTGTCGGTCGGCTCGGTCGTTGCGCTGACAACGATCTTCTGCGCGGTCGGCGCCGAACGGCTGCACTGGCCCGTGTGGGTGATCGTGCCGCTGGTGCTCGCGTTCGGTGCGCTGTACGGTGCGGCGATGGGCGCGCTGATCCACTATTTCAAGCTGCAGCCGTTCATCGTCACGCTCGCCGGGATGTTTCTCGCGCGCGGCGCGTGCTTCCTGATCACGACGCAGTCGATCACGATCAACACGCCGGCGTTCCATGCGATTGCGGGCATCAGCGTGCCGGTCGGCGGCGGCACGCTGAGCGCCGGTGCGCTGATCGCGCTCGCGACGCTGGCCGTCGCGATCTATGTCGCGCATTTCACGCGCTTCGGCCGCAACGTGTATGCGGTCGGCGGCAACGAGCGCTCGGCGCTGCTGATGGGCTTGCCGGTCGCGCGCACCAAGATCGGCGTCTACGCGCTGAGCGGCTTCTGTTCGGCGCTCGGCGGCGTGGTGTTCACGCTGTACGTGCTGTCGGGCTACGGGCTGCAGGCGCAGGGGATGGAACTCGACGCGATCGCCGCGACCGTGATCGGCGGCACGCTGCTGACGGGCGGCGTGGGCTACGTGATCGGTTCGGTGTTCGGCGTCGGCATCCTCGGCACGATCCAGGTGCTGATCACGTTCGACGGCACGCTGAGTTCGTGGTGGACGCGGATCGTGATCGGCGCGCTGCTGTGCGTGTTCTGCGTGTTGCAGCGGGTCATCGAGCGGCACGCGACGCGGCGGCGCACCGGCGGCACCGGGCTCGGCGCGCAGCGGCCAACGCAATCCGCCGCCCCCGCGCGGCCGGCGCCGCCCAAAGAGGACATCGGGCTGGTATCGACGATGCGTCGGTCGTAGTGCGACCGACCACCCTTGCGCGAGGAGAACAGGATGAAGCGCGATGATCTGACGACGGGCGCGGCCGATGCGCTGGCCGTCGAGCATGGCCGTCGGCCGCTGCTCGACCTGGGCGACGCGCGCGACCGACGGATCATGGCCGATGCGCTGCGGGCGCTGCTGCGCGAGCGCTCGGAAGCGCTGGCGTTCGCGATGCGCGTGGCCGACGAGCATGGCCGCCCGCGCCCGGATGCCGGCGAATTCGGCTTGACCGACATCATTCGGCTGGCCCGCGTGGTCGAGCGGGCCGATCGGCAGCGCGAGCGAACCGCGGTGGCGTGACGCGCGCGGCCGCATGCCGGTCGCGCGCGGGCCTGCGTCGTCAGGCCGGCCCGGTCGCGTCCGTTTCGGTGTCGAACGACGTATCCGCGACGCGCGTGCGTTTCAGCGAGCCGGCCAGTTTTTCGATCGCGTGCAGGTCCAGCGCATCGAGGTGCTCGCGCATTTCCTGCACGAACGGCGCATGGTCCGATTCGTCCACATACTGGCCGAGCCATTCCTCGATATCGGTCAGCCGGCCCTCGCCGGCGAGCACGACCAGTTCGGCGAGCGCATCGGCGGGCGGGCTGCGCATCGCGGGCGCGGCGCTGGCCGGCTCCGCGCCGTCGGCCGGATCGAACCGTCTGACGAGCCCCGACGCCGGCGCGAGCGCATGACCGAGGGCCGGCGCGACGACGGCGAACGAGAACGTCGTGCCGACGCCCGGCTGGCTCGCGACGGCCAGCTCACCGCCCATCGCGGCGACGATGCGCTGCGCGATGAACAGGCCGAGCCCGGTGCCGCCGTTCACCGCCTGCACCTGCTGGTACGCGCGGAAGATGTCGGGGGTCGCGGTGATGTCGATGCCGATGCCCGTATCGGCGACCTCGAACAGCAGGCGCCATGCATCGCCTTCGCGCGACGCGTGCACCGACAGCGTGACCGTGCCGTCGTGCGTGAATTTCGATGCGTTGGACAGCAGGTTCAGCAGCACCTGTTGCAGCCGGATGCCGTCGATCAGCACCGTGCGCGGCAGCGCCGTGACCGGCCGATAGACGAACCGGTTGTCCTGCTGCGCGCACAGCGCGACCGCGTAGTGGCCGATGTCGTCCAGCAGCCCGGGCAGGTCGGTGCGGTCGGGCGCGACGCCGAGCGGCTGGAGTTCGGCCTTCGTGAACGCGAGCAATTCGTCGATCAGCGTGAGCTGGTAGCGGATGCTGCGGTCGATCGACCGGATCAGCCGCGCCTGGCCGCGCGTCGCGCCTTGCAGCAGCAGCTTCGCATAGCCGTTGATCGTCGACAGCGGCGCGCGCAGGTCGTGGCTGACGTAGCCGAGCGTCTCGATCTTCTGCTGCATGTGAGTCTTCGACTGCTGCAGCGCGTCGTTGAGCGCCAGCGTGCGCCGCGCGACCTCGTCGCGCAGCCGATCCTGCTCGGTGAGCTGCCAGTGTTCGAGCCGCTTGCGCGCCTCGGTGCGCTGCCGGCCCACGTGGTGGATCCACGCGGCCAGCACCAGCAGGTGCGTCGCGAGCCCGATGATCGCGATGACGGGGTTCGGAAAGACGTCGGAGCGGATCCATGACAGCACGGACGGCAACGCATCGCGACCGTCGAGCATGCGGATCAGCATGTTGAACGTCGCGAACGCGACCGCGATCAGCATCACGCGGGCCGTCGGCGTGCGCCGGATCACGAGCATCAGCGCGAGGCTGATGTTGACGATCGCGAGCACGGTGTTCAGCCACAGGCAGAACCACGCGAAGGTCGCCAGATCGCCGAACGCCGCGCCGGCGATTCCCGCGCATTCGAGCACGAGAAACACCACGTACACCGCGCGCATCGGGATGTTCGCCTTCTCGCGATGCGCGACCATCAGGATGAAGACGATGAAGCACGCGACCGACAGGTACACGAAGATCGTTTCGCCGCGCGTCGACCACTCGCGTGCGCCGGGCGACAGCAGCATCGCGAGATAGCCGCGGTACGCCGCTTCGAACAGCGCGGTGTTCAGGGTCAGCATGGCCAGCACGTGAAACACGCCGCTGCGCGAGAAAAAGCCGATCAGCAGCGCGCACCAGACGAGGGCGAGCAGGCCGCCGAAGAACCCGAAGTTCCACATCGACGCGTGCAACTCCTGCGCGATCCACGCGTCGCGGGTGAACGCGACCGGCGCAAGCCGCATTTCCTTGCGCGACGTGATGCGGATCAGCACGGGGATCTGTTCGCCCGCGCGCAGCGTGATGTCGAGGGTCGGGTAGCGCGACGGCGCGTCGCGTGCGTCGCCGCGGTCGGTCGGGAAGCTGCGCGGGAGTGTCCATCGGCCGTGCCGGTCGACATAGAAGTCGGCCCGGTCGACGCGCGCGTCGCGAATCGCGAGCACCAGCGGGCGCGTCTCGCTGTCGCGGTTGATCAGCGTCGCGCGGACCCACCAGGCCGAGCGCGAAAACGACACGTTGAACGAGGGCGGGGTTGCAGTGGCCGCGTGGCGGGCCGGGTCGGCGAACCGGGCGGCGACCTCGTCGACGGACAGCGTCGTGCCGGCGTCTTCGAAAACCGATACGGCTTCGAGTTGCGCGGGATTCGGCGCCGTCGCGGCACGGGCCGTCGCGCACGTGACGGCCAGCGCCGCCAGAAGCAGGAGCAACGCGCGACATCCGGCCGTCCATGCCGCGGGGTGCCTACGCATCGCCGTGGCGCCCCCCCGGTGCGGCCGGCGCGTCGACCGCGTGGCGCTGGCGCCGCCAGTCGGACGGCGTGATGCCGAAGCGTTCGCGGAACGCCGTCGCGAAATTGCCGGGCGTGGAGAAGCCGATTTCCTCGGCGATGTCGCCGATGCCCATCGACGTTTCCGACAGGAAGTGCATCGCGGCGCGCAACCGCGTGTCGCGCAGGTACTCGAATACGGTCTGGCCGAGATGGTCGCGGAACACGCGCGACAGCCGCTTTTCGTGCGTGCCGACCTGCTTGGCGAGATCCTCCAGCGCCGGCGGATGGCGCAGGTCGCGCAGCAGCACGTCGCTCGCCGCGCGCACGAGCGCCGCGTCGGGGTTGTCAGGCAATTCGGGCAGGTGCGCGAACGGCTGGCTGCGTCGCACGCGCTTCAGGTGATTGCGGATGCGCGCGATGACTTCCGCTGGTTCGAAGGGCTTGACGATGTAGTCGATCGCTCCCGTTTCGAGCCCCGCGATCCGATCCTCGAGATCGCCCGCGGCCGTCAGGATGATCACCGGAATGGATTGCGTCGACGGTGTCGACGCCAGCAGCCGGCTCGCGGCGAAACCGTCCATGCGCGGCATGCGGACGTCCATCAGGATCAGGTCGGGCGCGATGGCCTGCGCACGGTGATAGGCCTGCAGCCCGTCGAACGCAACGCTGATCCGGCACTGCGCGGTGCGCAGGATTTCGGTCAGGAGCCGCAGGTCGTTCGGGCGGTCGTCGACGATCAGAATATGGGCGCCAGCGAGATCCGGCGTGGTGCGTGGCGACGCCGAATTGGGCAAGCGGGATGACATGGTTGCGAACGCGTTGGAAGGGAGTGGCCTGTCAGGTCGGAGGCATCGCAATCTGGACGATTGTTGCGAAAAATTATATGTCGACAACAGCGTCGATTGTGAGGATTCCGTGCGGCGCGTGTGGGCTTGTCGCATGGGCGTCGCGGCTGCGCGGCCGGGCTGTCCACTCTTCGGGAAAATCGGCCGGAAAAATGTGCCGAATCCATTTCTCAATTCCGGTCTTTATTTCCGGTTAAATGATTCCGATAATGGAAATGGCCCGATTGGTGGATTTATGCTGATGGTGTCGAAATTCGATGGTGACCGCGTAAATCGAATTCGAGGATGCCTTGTCGGTCGATTAAGTTTTGGGTGGAATCATGGGGGTGTTCCTCTTTATTGAAAATCGGGTCTCCTGAAAATTTGTATGAATGTAAATGCCGTCCGCTCCGGAAAAGGTTTTCTCCGCTCCGGAAAAGGTTTGTTTGGACGAATGTCGGCACACTAGCCCCAGCGCGGCTGGAATCGGTTCTTTGAATGCTTCCGGCTGCCGTAACAATTACTGTCGTAGTCGTCTTCCGGATGGTCAATATTCAATGTCACATTGAATGATGACATTCGCGGACGATGAGAGGGCGGTAACAAATGAATAACGGGCACGAGGGTAATGCAATCGTCATAATTCGCGAAATTTTTCGGTATACAACATAAGTCGCGAAATGACGAGATGATCTGGGTGTGAGGCACCGGGCGATAAAAAATCGTCAGGTAAATTCGATCGATTAATTCGGTGCCGGGGTCGTTCGGTGAGTGGCCAGGTTTTTTCCGGAAATCCGGAAAGGCCGGCGGCCCGCCGGACGGAAAGGGGTGAGTGACTTCGCGTGGGCTGCCGGGCAGTGTGATGGATCCCGGAGGCCGCGCACGGTGCTCTATCGAATCAGGCGGATACGAAAAACATGAACATGACAAGCATGGCAGGTCAAGGTGTCGGGTCGATCGATCAGGCGCCGGCTGTCAGCGTCAGCGATCCGGCGGCGCATGCTTCAGACCCGGGGACTGCCTGGCGCCTTTCGCCGCCTGAATGAAAGATGACGGGCCGCCCGCGATGTGGGCCGGCATCCGTTCGTCCAGCGTCCGAGCGACGCTTTCCGATGAGATTCGAAGTCGCCCTTCGGCGGGTGCGACGGTGTGCGCGCGTGCGGATGCGCGACGCATCGTGCGCCGTGTCGCCGCCGGGCGGGCGATGTCGACTTCCGTGAATCGATAACCGGCTTTTCGCCGTCGCGCGTCGTGCCGAACGGGCATGCGCGGCGATCGGTCGTGCACTCGCGATGTGGGTCGAGCGTGTCGGGCAACGCTGTTCGTAGTTTTTATTAGTTATGCGAAGTGAGAAGCGAGGTGTCGCGAGACAGGCGAAAGCGGAGAAGGTCCGCGCTGCGCCTGGCGCCGCGTTCGCTGTCGTGTCATTCAGCACATGAGAACCGAGGGAACACAAGATGAACAAGTCGTTCAAGTCGATCTGGAACGAAGCACTGGGGGCCTGGGTTGCGGCTTCGGAGCTTGACCGGGCGTGCGGCAAGCGTGTTGCGTCGTCGAGAAGCGCGTCTGCGCATGCGGCAGACGCGGGCATCGCGACGAAGCCGACGCTCTCGCCCAGACGGCTCGTCGTGATGATGACGGCCGCGTATCTCGGGCTGTTCCAGGCCGGTGCGCATGCGCAATATTCGGCAGGTGGCGGCTCCGCGACCGGTGGCGCCAGTTCGACGGCGATCGGTAACGGTTCCGTGGCGTCGCAGGTGAATGCGACCTCGTACGGCAATCTGTCGACGGCGGCTGGCCAGTCGTCCACGGCGATCGGCCCCGGCGCGCATGCGATGGCCGATGGCGGGACGGCGATTGGCATCAATTCGCAGGCGACCGGCTTCAACGGCGTGGCGCTGGGCGTGCAGTCGTTGGGCAGCGGCGCTTTCTCGGTTGCCGTCGGCAATCTCTCGAGTGCGACCCAAAGCGGCGCGGTGGCGATGGGCAGCGGCGCGGCTGCGACCGGCACTTCGGCCGTCGGGCTCGGCAACAATGCGCTGGCGTCCGGCCAGTATGCGGCCGCGCTCGGTCTCGGCGCGAGTGCGGTAGGCGCTCAAAGCGTCTCGCTCGGCTATGCGTCGAATGCAACCAATACAGGCTCCGTCGCGCTCGGCAACCAGTCGACGAGTTCGGGAGCGGCCGGCGTCGCGGTGGGCAGCGGCGCACTGGTTTCCGGAAATTCGGGTGTGGCGATGGGCGTCAACAGCGGCGCGAAGGGCACCGCGTCGATCGCGATCGGCTGGGGCGGCACGGCGGGCGTGCCCGGTTCGGGCACGCAGTCGCTCGGCACCAATTCGATCGCGATGGGCTCGAATACGACGGCCAGCGCCAACAATGCGCTTGCGTTCGGCGTGAACACAGTTGGATCGGGCGTCAGTTCGATCGCGATGGGCATTCAATCGAGCGCGACGCAGCAGTTCGGCCTGGCATTGGGCAATCTCGCGCTGGCCACCGGCGTAGGGGGCACCGCCCTGGGCGCCAGCGCGACGGCATCGCAGACCAACGCGTTCGCGGCCGGCACCTCCAGCAAGGCGGGCGCCACCAATGCGATCGCCCTGGGCACGCAGGCCACGTCCTCCGCGACGAACACGATCGCCTTGGGGGCTGCGTCTTCGGCGACCGACGACGGCAGTGTTGCCATCGGCGCATCGTCGATCGCCGGCAACAGCACCGGCACGCCGACCTATCGTGCTACGGCGGTCGGTACCGGCAGCCAGGCGACAGGTCAGTTCTCGTCCGCATTCGGCGCGACCGCGGTCGCGACGGGTACTGCCGCCGTGGCGATCGGCGATGCCGCCAATGCGTCGGCCACCAACGCGATTGCCATGGGCAGCAGCGCCACCGCCGATTCCGGCAACGCCGTCGCGATCGGCACGGGCGCCACCGCGACGGGCGGCACCGCGGTTTCCATCGGCGCGGGCAACACTGCGGTCGGCAACGGTGCGGTAGCGATCGGCGATCCGAGTTACGCCAGCGGCACCGGTGCTTTCACGGGTGGGGCGAACAACATCGCCAATAGCGACGGCACCGCATCTGCGACGGCCACCAATCAGGCCAATGGCGCGGTGGCGATCGGCAACAACAACAAGGCGATCGGTCAGGGCAGCGTCGCGTTGGGCAACGGTTCGACGGCGGGCGCGGCGGGGATGGCCGGCAATATCGCGTTGGGTGACGGCGCGACGGCGGCGACCAGCGCCGGCGACGTCGCGCTCGGCTCCGGGTCGGTGACGGCCGCGCCGAATCCGACGTCGACCGGCACCATCGGCGGCGTCACGTACACGTTCAACGGCGTCAATCCGACCCGCGTCGTCAGCGTCGGCGCGGTGGGCAGCGAGCGCCAGATCACCAACGTCGCCGCGGGGCGGATCAGTTCGTCGAGCACGGACGCGATCAACGGCTCGCAGCTCGCCGCGACGAACACGGCGGTGGATTCGCTGTCGACGTCGACGGCGTCGAGCATTACGTCGCTGTCCACGTCTACGTCCACCGGCATCAGTTCGTTGTCCACCGGGTTGAGCTCGACCATTAGCTCGGTGACGTCGCTGTCCACGTCGACGTCGACGGGCATCAGTTCGCTGTCGACCGGTCTGAGTTCGACCAACAGCACGATCACGTCGCTGTCGACTTCGACCTCGACCGTCGTCGGCTCGCTGTCCACCGGCCTGAGTTCGACGAACAGCAATCTGACGTCGCTGTCGACTTCGACGTCGACCGTCGTCGGCTCGCTGTCCACCGGCTTGAGCTCGACCAATAGCACGATCACGTCGCTGTCGACTTCGACGTCGACGGTCGTCGGCTCGCTGTCCACTGGCCTGAGCTCGACGAACAGCAACCTGACGTCGCTGTCGACCGCCACGTCGACCGGCATCAGTTCGCTGTCGACCGGCCTGAGCTCGATCGCGAACAACAACACGAACCTCGGCAACAGCACGGCCGGCGCGATCGGCGGCGGCGCAGCCTACGACCCGACCACCGGCACCATCTCATCGCCGTCGTACGTGACGTACAACAGCGACGGGTCGACGACGATCAACAACAACGTCGGCTCGGCGATCGACAGCATCAACGCGCACGGCATCAAGTACTTCCACGCGAACTCGACCGCACCGGACAGCCAGGCGGTGGGTGTCGACAGCGTGGCGATCGGCCCGAACGCGATTTCGCGTGTGGACGGCAGTATCGCGCTCGGCTCGGGCTCGGTGTCGGATCGTCCGATCGCGCCGTCATCAGGGGTCCTGCGTAACGGCAGCGCGTCGATTCCGTTCGACACGACCGACCAGACGCTGCTCGGCGCGGTATCGGTCGGCGATGCGACGGGCCAGACCTACCGCCAGATCACCAATGTCGCGGACGGCACGGGCCAACACGACGCGGTGACGGTGCGGCAGTTAACCGGCGCGTTGCAGTCGTTCGCGGTCACGCCGCAGAAATACTTCCACGCGAATTCGACGGCGGGCGATTCGCTCGCCGTCGGCGCGGAATCGGTCGCGGTCGGGCCGACGACGGTCGTCAACGGCGACAACGGCGTGGGCATCGGCAACGGCGCGATCGTCGACCAGACCGCGCCGGGCGGGGTCGCGATCGGCCAGGCGGCGAGTTCCGCGCAGGCCGATGCGATCGCACTCGGCAGCGGCGCGACGGCGACCGGCGCGCAGTCGGTCGCACAGGGTGCGAATGCGGTGGCGGTCAGCGTGGGCAGCGTCGCGCTCGGCTCGGGCGCGCGCGGCAGCGCGACCGATGCGCTCGCGCTCGGCGCCGGTGCGTCGGCGACGTTCGCGAACAGCGTGGCGCTCGGCGCCGGTTCGCTGACCACGGTCGGCGCGCTGACGAATTACGTCGCGTACGGGCTGAGCAGCCCGCAGTCGTCGGCCGGCGAAGTGAACATCGGCAACCGGCAGATCACGGGCCTTGCGGCGGGCAAGAACGGCACGGACGCGGTGAACGTATCGCAGCTCGATTCGGTCGCGAACCAGCTGACGACGCTGATCGATCAGCGCACGACGAACCTCGGCGGGCAGTACACGACGAACCCGCCCGGCGGCAACGTGCCGCCGGGCGCGAGCGGTTCGAATTCGTCGGCGGGCGGTTCGGGGGCGGTGGCATCGGGCTCGAACAGCACGGCGGTCGGCAACAATGCGCTCGCATCGGGCAACGGCGCTTCCGCGATCGGCGTGGGCGCGACGGCCGCGGGCAACAACTCGACGGCGATCGGCGCGGGCAGCAACGACGGCGGGCGCTCGAACGTGGTTGCGGTCGGCTCCGCGGATTCGGCGCGTCAGGTCGTGAACGTCGCGGCCGGTACGCAGGGCACCGACGCGGTGAACGTGAACCAGTTGAATGCGGTATCGAACCAGTTCACGCAGTCGCTGAACACGGTGAACAACCAGCTCACGCAGATGCAGCAGCAGATCCAGCAGACCGATTCGATGGCCCGCGAGGGGATCGCCGCGACCGCCGCGATGGCGTCGATCCCGCACATGGACCGCGATTCGAACTTCGCGATGGGGGTCGGCACGGCGACGTTCCAGGGCCAGAAGGCCATGGCGGTCGGTGTGCAGGCGCGCGTCACGGAGAACCTGAAGGCAACACTGAACGGCGGTTTCGCCGGCAGCCAGCGCGTCGTCGGCGCGGGCATGCTGTATCAGTGGAAGTGATCGCGCGCAGCGGTTCGTTCCGGCTCGCGTGGCCGGAGCGGACCGCGCCGAACGCAAACGCATGCGCGTGCGGCCGCGCCGCACGCTGCGCCCATCGCATTCTCGGAGTAATCAAGTGAAAAACATCCATCTTGCACTGCTGGCGTCCGTCGTTTCCCTCGCGGCTTGTTCGAGTGCGTCGGGGCCGACGTACAACGCGTACGAACTGCAGTCGCGAAACGGCATCCGGACGTTCCAGGTCGACTGCCACGGCATCCTGTCGACCGCGAAGACCTGCATGAAGGTCGCGACGCGCATGTGCGGCAACGAGCCCGTGCGCCTGGTCGACACCACCACGCCGTACCGCGACGGCGCCGATCCGCATTCGATCGTGTTCCAGTGCGGTGCGGCGCCTGCGCCCGCCGCCGCGGCCGTTGCGCCGGCGCCTGCGCCGGTCGACAAGGTGAGCCTGACCGGCGACGCGTATTTCGCGACCGACTCGGCCGTGCTGACGCCCGCGGCCACCGCCGCGCTCGACACGCTGCTGAACCAGCAGGGCGACCGGCATTTCGCGCGCGTCGAAGTGGACGGCTATACCGACGCGACCGGGTCGGATGCGCACAATCAGGCGCTGTCGAAGCGCCGGGCGGATGCGGTCGCCGGGTATTTGCGCGAGCACGGGCTGAAGGCGGATGCGTTTGCCGCGACCGGTCACGGGGAAGCCAATCCGGCGGCGTCGAACGATACCGCCGAAGGGCGCGCGCGCAATCGTCGCGTGGAAATCTCGCTGCAGAAGTAGGACGCTGCGATCAGGTTGCCGCAAGCGTGGCCGTCGAAGCCGGACGGCTCGCTTGCGGCAATGATGCTCGACGCAGGCACCGGCGGCGGGAACGGCCCGTCGCGGCGTGCGCATGCGGTGCGGCGCATGGCCGCCGCTGCCGTACGGCGACTGGCGTCCGGCACGCGGATCCGCCATCCGCACCGGGCCGCGGATCGGCGCTCAGTGCCGGATCATGCAGACGGCCACGATCTCGTACCCCGGGTCGGCATGCGCGCACGCGGCTTTCTCCGCTTCGTCATACGAATCAAAGGACGCGGCATCTTCGATGGCCGGCGCCATGCCGATATCGCCGTCCTCGGCGGTGCACAGGAACTGCTCGCCGGTCTTCACGACGTAGATGGACATCATGATTCCCTCCATGGTTTTGCCGGGGGAAGTTTCAGTCTAGCAGGCCGGAAGCGGAAAGCCGTGCACAATACCCGCATGCGATCCCCCGACCTCGAATGCCTCGTGACCGTCACCATGCCCTTCGGCAAATACAAGGACCGACTCCTTGCCGACCTGCCGGGCAACTACCTCAATTGGCTGGCCCGTGAAGGGTTTCCGCGCGGCGAGCTCGGCCGGCAGCTCGCACTGATGCACGAAATCGATCACAACGGCCTGAGAGGCTTGCTGGACCCGTTGCGCAAGCGCGGCTAGTGCGCCGGCGGGGGCATCGAAGCCGCGCGCGGCTTCAATCCCGGATTGCAGGCGCGCGATTTCCGGCCAGTCGAGGCCGACATGGACGCCTTGGCCGCCTGCCCATGAAGCCCGCAGGGTCGTCATGGAAAACTGTATGAATATACAGTATAGTAGCCGTCGAACTCGAGCGGCGCGGGCATGACCCGTGCGGCCCGTGCGCCGCGCCTGCGGGCATCCGCCGCAGCGTTCCGGCACCGTGAATTCCGGCTAACTCATTCAGACGGGCAGGCAAATTGTCATCCAGCAATCTGATCCGCATTCGCGGAGCACGTCAGCACAATCTCAAGAATCTCGATCTCGACCTGCGCACCGGCGAAATGACGGTCGTCACCGGCCCGTCGGGCTCCGGCAAGTCGAGTCTCGTGTTCGACACGCTGTACGCGGAAGGCCAGCGGCGCTACGTCGAAACATTCAGCGCCTACGCGCGGCAGTTCCTCGACCGGATGGACCGCCCACAGGTCGAGCGCGTCGACGGCGTGCCGCCCGCGATCGCGATCGACCAGACCAACCCGGTCCGCAGTTCGCGGTCGACCGTCGGCACGATGACCGAGCTGAACGATCACCTGAAGCTGCTGTACGCGCGCGCGGCCGAGCTGTTCGACCGCAAGACCGCGCGGCAGGTGCGGCACGACACGCCGGAAACGATCTACGCGGAACTCGTCGCGCGCACGCAGGCGGACGATCCGCGCGTCGTCGTCACGTTCCCGGTCGAATTGCCGGAAGCGGTGTCCGACGAGGAAATCGCGCAGTGGCTGTCGGCGAGCGGCTACACGCGCGTGCAGGCGCAGCGCGAAGTCGCGTCGCCCACCGGGCCGCGCAAGCTGCTCGACGTGGTGGCCGACCGCTTCCGCGTGCAGCAGGCCGACAAGGTGCGGGTGGTCGAGGCGATCGAGGCGTCGCTGAAGCGCGGCGGTGGCCGCGTGAACGTGTATGTGCTCGCGCCCGAAGCGGAAAACGCAGTGGCGGAGCCGGTGATCTGGCGTTTCTCCACCGGGCTGCACGATCCCGACAGCGACTTGCGCTACGCGGAGCCGCAAGCCGCGCTGTTCTCGTTCAACTCCGCATACGGCGCGTGCGAAACGTGCCGCGGCTTCGGCCGCGTGATCGGCGTCGATCTCGGCCTCGTGATTCCCGACGCGCGCAAGACGCTGCGCGGCGGCGCAGTCAAGCCGATGCAGACGCCTGCGTGGAAAGAGTGCCAGGACGACCTGATGCGCTACGCGGCGAAGGCCGGCATCCGGCGCGACGTCGCGTGGTCCGAGCTGACGGACGCCGAGCGCGACTGGGTCGTCAACGGTTCGCCGGACTGGAACGGCAAGTGGCAGAGCCAGTGGTACGGCGTGAAGCGCTTCTTCGGCTACCTCGAATCGAAGGCGTACAAGATGCACATCCGCGTGCTGCTGTCGAAATACCGC
>Ga0209370_1000564_pt1 | contig 46405 bp, 35 predicted proteins | sample AgamicAtPrz_FD_187164 | JGI IMG/M metagenome (GOLD analysis project Ga0209370, IMG submission 187164) | Agave microbial communities from Guanajuato, Mexico - At.P.rz (SPAdes) (version 2) | ecosystem: Host-associated > Plants > Phyllosphere > Phylloplane/Leaf | place: Guanajuato, Mexico...
ACGCTGGCCGGTTTCTGCCTGCTGATGCTGGCCTATTTCGGCAGCAAGCTGGTTCGCGAATTCATCCTGCATATCTGACGGCCGCCCATGGATACCCTGCCGTACGCACCGCTATTCGGCACCCTGGCACTGGCGCTGTTGTGGTCGGCGCTGTTCACCGCGGTGGATGCCGCCCGCCTGCAACTCAATGGCGCGCTGCGCACCGGCGAGGATGGCCAGCCCGTGCTGCCGGCCCAGGCCCTGGTGCTGTGCGCCAGCCTGGGCAAGCTGCTGGTGCTGGGCCTGGCCTGCCTGGTTGGCCAGCGCCATAGCGGCGAGCACGGCTTCTGGCTGGCCGGGTTGGCCGCCACCCTCGTCCTGCTGGTGTTTGCCGAATACCTGCCGCGGCGTCTGGCCCGGCGTAACCCGCAGGCGTTCGTCAGCCTCGGCACCAGCCTGCTGAAAGTCCCCCTCGCCCTGTTGCAACCGCTGGCCTACCTGCTGGATGGCATTGCCAAGCTGATCCTGCGTCCGTTCCGTGTACAACCCACGGCCGTTGCCCTGCACCCGCAGGAAGCCGACGAGTTCGACGAGGATGAGGAACACGAAGCTCCGCGCCACGGCCTGCTCGACGGCTTGCAGTCACTGGACAAGATGACCGTCAACGACATCCTGGTACCGCGCAACGAAGTGGACGGCATCAGCCTCGACGAGCCGATCGAGCGCATCATCGAGCAACTGATCGTCAGCCGCCACACCCGCCTGCCGGTGTACCACAGCGACATCAACCAGGTTGAAGCAATCCTCAATACCAAGCTGATCAGCCACCTGCTGCCCAAGGCCGAGCTGACCTTGGAGATGCTGCTCGGCGCCTGCTACGAGCCCTATTTCGTGCCCGAGAGCACACCCCTGCAAATGCAGCTGCTGAACTTCCACAAACAGCAGCGCCGCATGGGTGTGGTGGTGGACGAGTACGGCGAAGTGCTGGGCATCGTCACCCTGGAAGACATCCTCGAGGAGATCGTTGGCGAGTTCGAGGATGAACACAGCCTGGACAACCCTCACGTGCACCCGCAGCCCGATGGCACCTTCGTCATCGACGGCACCGCTTCGCTGCGCGAGATCAACCGCAGCCTGGGCTGGCACCTGCCCTGCGACGGCGGGCCGAAGACCCTCAACGGGCTGGTCACCGAAGCGCTGGAAAGCATCCCGGAAAGCGCCGTTTGCCTGAAGATCGGCCGCTATCGCCTGGAAATCCTCGAAACAGAGGACAATTGTGCCAGCAAGGTACTGGTGTGGACCGTGACCCGATAGCTATACTCGGGTCACGCTTACCCAGCCCCGCCGTCCCGCCTGCTACCCGCACCCGGCGCTCCACGGCCAGTCCGCTCCACTGACACGCCCTGCGGTCCTGCTTCAACACCCCGAACAGTGCCCGCCCCCGCCCCTATCCCCCTTGGGCTATCGTCAGTCGGGCGCACACAACAACAAAACACTCCGGCGCCCGCGCCACCGTGCCTGCCCTTTTGCATTGCACGCCGCGGGGCTTATCCCAATGGAGCCGGACCAGACTGTCAGGGACCTATTCAATGACAACCAGCAGCACCTATGCCGAAGCGCCTGCCGCACCGGTCAACTCGCCCGCGCGGGTAGCCACCGCCAGCTTCATCGGCACCGCCATCGAGTTCTACGATTTCTACGTCTACGCCACTGCCGCCGCCCTGGTGATCGGCCCGGTGTTCTTCCCGTCCGGGTCGGGCACCGCGCAGATGCTGGCGGCCTTCCTCACCTTCGGTATCGCCTTCCTGGCGCGCCCGCTGGGCTCGGCACTGTTCGGCCACTTTGGCGACCGTATCGGCCGCAAGTCGACCCTGGTCGCCTCGCTGCTGCTGATGGGCGTGTCCACCACGGCCATCGGCGTGCTGCCGGGCTATGACAGCATTGGTGTATGGGCGCCGATCATCCTCTGCCTGCTGCGCTTTGGCCAAGGCCTGGGCCTGGGCGGCGAATGGGGTGGCGCGGCCTTGCTGGCCACCGAGAACGCGCCCGAAGGCAAGCGCGCCTGGTTCGGCATGTTCCCGCAGCTGGGCCCGTCGATCGGCTTTTTGGCCGCCAACGGCCTGTTCCTGACCCTGGCCCTGGTGCTCAGCGACGAGCAGTTCCGCGAGTGGGGCTGGCGCATTCCGTTCCTGCTCAGCGCCGCGCTGGTACTGGTGGGCCTGTATGTGCGCCTGAAGCTTGAAGAAAGCCCGGTATTCGCCAAGGCCGTCGCCCGCCACGAGCGGGTGAAAATGCCGGTGGTCGACCTGTTTTCCAGATACTGGCTGCCGACCCTGCTGGGCGCAGCGGCGATGGTGGTGTGCTACGCGCTGTTCTACATCTCCACGGTGTTCTCGCTGAGCTATGGCGTGACCACGCTGGGCTACAGCCGCGAGACGTTCCTTGGCCTGCTGTGCTTCGCGGTAGTGTTCATGGCCCTGGCTACACCACTGTCGGCCTGGCTCAGCGACCGCTACGGGCGCAAACCGGTGCTGATCGTCGGCGGCCTGCTGGCAGTGGCCTCGGGCTTTACCATGGAGCCGCTGCTGACTTCGGGGTCGACCGCAGGTGTGGCGCTGTTCCTGGCCATCGAACTGTTCCTGATGGGCGTGACCTTTGCGCCGATGGGGGCACTGCTGCCTGAACTGTTCCCGACCCACGTGCGTTATACCGGCGCTTCGGCGGCATACAACCTGGGCGGCATCGTCGGCGCATCGGCGGCACCGTTCTTTGCCCAGAAGCTGGTGAGCATGGGTGGGTTGAGCTGGGTGGGGGGCTATGTGTCGGTGGCGGCGGTGATCAGCTTGATTGCCGTGCTGTGCCTGAAAGAGACCCGCAATACCGAACTTTGAGAAAGCAGGGGCTGCTTTGCAGCCCATCGCCGGCAAGCCAGCTCCCACAAAGCCTCCACAGCCCTCAAGCCTTGTGGAGTCCCTGTGGGAGCTGGCTTGCCGGCGAAAGGGCCGCAACGCGGCCCCTTACGATCCCGGATCAGAACTCGACCTTGACCGCCTGCGAAGCACGGGTCGCCTTGGCGCGCGCCGCTTCGACCGACTCGTCACGCGCCAGGCACACGCCCATGCGGCGGGTACCGTTGATTTCCGGCTTGCCGAACAGGCGAATGGCGGTATCCGGCTCGCTCAGCGCCGCACCCAGGTTGGCAAAGCTGGTCTGCTGCGACTGCCCCTCGGGCAAGATCACCGCCGAAGCCGAAGGGCCGAACTGGCGCACTACCGGAATCGGCAGGCCAAGAATGGCCCGGGCATGCAGGGCAAACTGCGACAGGTCCTGGGAAATCAGGGTCACCAGGCCGGTGTCATGCGGGCGTGGCGAGACTTCGCTGAACCACACCTGGTCGCCCTTCACGAACAGTTCCACGCCAAACAGGCCACGACCGCCCAGGGCATCGGTGACCGCCTTGGCCACCCGCTGCGACTCGGCCAGCGCCTTCGGGCTCATGGCCTGCGGCTGCCACGATTCCTGGTAGTCGCCCTTCTCCTGGCGGTGGCCGACAGGCTCGAGGAAGGTGGTGCCGCCGACATGGCGCACGGTCAGCAGGGTGATTTCGTATTCGAAGTCGATGAAGCCCTCGACGATGACCCGGCCTTTGCCGGCGCGGCCGCCTTCCTGGGCGTAGTCCCACGACTTCTGCAGGTCGGCATCGCTGCGCAGCAGGCTCTGGCCCTTGCCCGACGAGCTCATCACCGGCTTGACCACGCATGGGTAGCCGACATCGGCCACGGCCTTGGCGTAGTCTTCGTAGGTGTCGGCGAAGTGGTACGGAGAGGTTGGCAGGTCCAGTTCTTCGGCGGCCAGGCGGCGGATGCCTTCACGGTTCATGGTGAGCTGGGTGGCGCGGGCGGTCGGCACCACGTTGAAACCTTCGTTTTCCAGCTCGACCAAGGTGGCGGTGGCGATGGCTTCGATTTCAGGGACGATGTAGTGCGGCTTCTCGGCCTCGATCACCGCGCGCAGGGCCACGCCATCGAGCATGTTGACCACGTGGCTGCGGTGCGCCACCTGCATTGCCGGGGCATTGGCGTAGCGGTCGACGGCGATCACTTCGACGCCCAGGCGCTGCAGCTCGATCACCACTTCCTTGCCCAGCTCGCCACAGCCGCAGAGCAGTACACGGGTCGCGGTGGGCGACAAGGGGGTTCCGATACGGGTCATTTCAGGTCCTCGAAGGCGTCCGGGGCCGCACCAGGCTTGGCGCCGCCCGCTGAAAAAGGACCGCTATTCTACACCATCAACCCGCCACGGCGGCCCGCCGGGCGCGAAATGCCATGGCCAGCCACACGGCGGTGACACCGGCGAATTTCGAGGCCATGGCGGTGCCGATCACGGCTGGGGTCAGGGCACCGATCATGCCGAAGAAGATAAAGGTGTCCACCGGGATGCTCAGCGCCGAACTCAGCCACAGGCGGTCGCGCAGCGGCCGGCGGGTGATGCTGAATACCAGCCAGTCGATCAGTTCGGAAATGAAGAACGCGGTGGCGCTGGCCAGGGCGATGGCCGGTTCCGAAGTGACATAGGACAGCACCAGCGCCGCCAGCATGGCGACCAGGGCGCCATGGCCGAAGCGGGTCTGCACCATGTCGCGCAGGATGAACACCAGGCCGCCCCAGGCGGACCAGATGATGTCCAGGTGTGGCGCGCTGGAGAAGGCGTAGTTGATCAGCACTACGCTGCTGATGTAGGCAATCAGATAGAACATGGCGGGTAGTCTGTGGGCAAGCCGCACAGATTACCGCTGGCTGGTTCGCGGGTAAACCCGCTCTCAAAGGTACAGCATCAGGTTCGAGGGCTGCGCGCAGCCTGTGGGAGCGGGTTCACCCGCGAAGAATCCAACACGGTGGATGGCACCGGCTGCGCCGGTGTTCGCGGGTGAACCCGCTCCCACAGGGGGGCGAGTCAGCCCTACAGGATGAGGCCGGCCTCTATTGCCCTTTCATGGCAAAGTTTGAGCACCGCCCGGCGCTCGTCGTTGTCCATCCGCCCCCAGCGGCCGATCTCGGCCACGGTTCGCTGGCAACCGGTGCAGATATCCTGCTCGTCCAACGCACAGATACTCACGCACGGCGAGGCCACCGGCCGCTCTACCACATCACTCATCGTCAACCACCAACTCCCGTGCATAACGCTGGGCATTGTGCACGTAATGCGCGGCACTGGCTTCGAGCATGCGCTTCTGCTGTTCGGTCAGCTCGCGCACCACCTTGCCCGGCGAGCCCATCACCAGCGAACCGTCGGGGATCTCCTTGCCTTCTGCAATCAGCGCATTGGCGCCGATGATGCAATGCTTGCCGATGCGCGCGCCATTGAGGATGACCGCGTTGATACCGACCAGGCTGTAGTCGCCCACCGTGCAACCATGCAGCATGGCGTTGTGGCCAACGGTCACGCCCTTGCCCAGGGTCAGCGGCGAGCCCATGTCGGTGTGCATCACCGTGCCATCCTGCACGTTGCTGCCCTCGCCAATGTCGATCAGCTCGTTGTCCCCGCGCAGCACCGCGCCAAACCATACGCTGGCATCGGCCTGCAGGCGCACCTTGCCGATCAGCGTGGCGTTGGGTGCGGCCCAACTGGTAGGGTGGCTCTCGACCCGCAGGTCGCCCAGGCGGTATTTCATGCTTGCTCCTCAGGCTGCAACGCAGACGACGGGGTTGGGCCCCGCTCAGTTTTCGATGTAACGCTCAGGGGGTTGGTGCAGGCTGATGCCGGCATCGAACAGCAGGTTGACCAGTTCGACGATCATGATCGCCGACAACCCCCAGATCTTGTATTCGCCATAGCGATAGCTGGGCACATACCAGCTGCGCCCCTGGTAATCGATACGGTGGGTATGGTCGCGCGGGTCCTGGCGGAAGAATTCCAGCGGCACGGTGAATACTGCCGCGATCTCGGCATCATTGGCACGGTATTCGACAAAATCGGGGATAAGCCCGACGAATGGCGTCACTTTCAGGCCGTGCAGCGAAATCAGCGGGCTGAGCGGGCCGATCACTTCCACCAGGCCTGGTGGCAGGCCGATTTCTTCTTCGGCTTCACGCAGCGCGGTAAACACCAGGTCCGGGTCTTCCGGGTCGCGGCGGCCACCAGGAAAAGCCACTTCGCCGCCGTGGGTGGACAGGCCCTTGGCGCGCAGGGTCAGGACCAGTTCGGGCGCTTCGCTGCGGGTAATGGGCAAGAGGACCGCCGCTTCGGGGAACCGCCGGTCGGTTTCCAGTGATGCGGGTTGGTGGTTGCTCATTCGGCGAAGTAGCTCGTCCAGCATTGCGCACGCTCGTATCCAAGGCCTGCCTTGCATGATGCACCAAAGGCGCGAAGCACCCAAGCCCCGTGCGCTTGCGGCAGCACGGCCGGCGCGCCAAGATAGCCCAGAGCAAAAGGAACGACACATGAAATTCTGCAGCGCGTGCGGCCAGCCGGTCACTCAGCGGATCCCCGAGGGCGACAGCCGCCTTCGGTATGTCTGCGAGGTTTGCCAGACCATCCACTACCAGAACCCCAACATCGTCGCCGGCGTGTTGCCGACCTGGGGCAGCCAGGTGCTGCTGTGCCGGCGCGCCATCGAGCCACGCCGCGGTTTCTGGACCCTGCCTGCCGGTTTCATGGAGAACGGCGAAACCCTCGATCAGGCCGCCCGTCGCGAAACCGTCGAGGAGGCCTGCGCCCGTGTCGGCAGCATGAGCCTGTACCAGCTGTTCGACCTGCCACACATCAACCAGGTGCACGTGTTCTTCCGCGCCGAACTGGCGGACCTTGATTTCGCTGTCGGTGTAGAAAGCCTGGAGGTGCGGCTCTTCGAGGAACATGAGATACCGTGGGGCGAGCTGGCTTTCCGCACCGTCACTCGCACACTAGAATGCTACTATCGCGATCGCATCGGGCAGCACTACCCCATAGGCCATGAATACCTGCCGCCGATGAACGTCTCGCCCATTACCTAGAAGCCTTCAGGGATACCGTTACATGCGCTGGTTGCTTGCCCTTTTCTGCCTTTGCGTTACCTCGGTGTCCCAGGCGGCCTTCACCGAGACCATCATCCGCAAGCCCCAGCCGGCAGCGCAAACCCCATCGCCTTCGCAGCAGGCCATGCAACCGCTGATCGACAAGGTACTGGTGATCAAGTCCGAGCGCCGCCTGCAGCTGATCAGCCGTGGCGAACCGCTGAAAACCTACCGTATCTCGCTAGGCAAGCAGCCAAAGGGCGCCAAGGAGCGCGAAGGCGACAAGAAAACCCCCGAGGGCCTGTACTGGCTGGACTGGCGCAAGCAGAGCGACCGCTTCAACCTGGCCATGCACATCAACTACCCGAACATCACCGATGCCGCCCGTGCCACCCGCGAAGGGGTGAGCGCCGGTAGCATGATCATGATCCATGGCACGCCGATCAACGACGAGTATCCGGAGTGGTACTTCCACACCCTGGACTGGACGGACGGCTGTATTGCCATGCGTAACCGCGACATGCAGGAAGTGTGGGACTTGGTGCGGGATGGCACGTTGATCGAAATTCGGCCCTGATAGCGGGCCTTTCAACTGATGCTGTAGGAAGCTTCCCACCTCCAGGCAAGAACGCGCCTTACAAGCGCTTAGGCCGGGTACTGCATCCAGGCGAACCCCTTAATTTTTAGCATCCACGCAGACGAGTACGAAATCCGTACATCATTTGCGGGGTGCTTCAATGCCGTTCCACATTCACCGCGCCACCTGCTGGGCGCTCACCTGCTGCCTGTCCGGTTTGCTGGCCGCGCCCCAGGCGCTGGCCGACGACCCCGCCAGCCAGCAACTGCGCGATCAGCAGCGCGGGCTGCAACAGCTGGAACAGCAACAGCGGCTGGAACGCTGGCAGCGCCAGCCCGCCCCGGCTGAAAGCCACGACACCACCGCCCCCCTCCCGCACGACCAGCGCTGCTGGGCCATCACCGGCGTACGCGTGGCCGGCAACCGCAAGCTTTCCGACTCGGCGCTAACGCCAACCCTTCGCAGGTTCATTACCCCGTGCATGGGCATCGCGGAAATCAACGGGCTGCTCAAAGCCATCACCCAGCGCTATGTACAAGCCGGATACCCAACCAGCCGGCCTTACCTGCAGCAACCGCCACAAAACGGCGCACCGCTGAACCTGGTCATCGTCGAGGGGTTCGTCGAGACCATCGAAATGGCCGGCCCCGAATTGCCCCTGTCCCTCCCCGGCGCCTTTCCCGGCCTGCTCGGGCAGCCACTGTACCTGCCAGCCCTGGAGCAAGGCCTCGACCAGCTCAACCGCCTGCGCGCTTATGACCTGACCGCGGAATTGCTGCCCGGCGAACTGCAGGGCGGCACCCGGGTTGTCGTGCAGCCGCGCAAGGTGGCCTCGCGCGGGCACCTGGACAGCCGCTTCGACAACCGCGGCAGCGACCTGACCGGGCGTCATCGCCTGAACCTCGGCTTCGGCCTGGACAGCCCACTGGGCCTCAATGATGACCTGCGCCTGTCGCTGAACGGCACGGTGCTCGATGCGCCCGGGCAAAGCCAAGGCATCTCGCTGTACTACAGCATCCCCTACGGCGCGTGGACCTTCGCGCTCAGCGCCAGCGAACTACGTTACGAGGCGCCGCTCCCCCACAGCCGCCAGGTAACCGACGGCAGCAGCAGCTACCAGGGCTTTAGCGTCGAGCGGGTACTGTGGCGCAACCAGCAAGGCATGCTCAGCGCCAGCGCCCGGCTGGACCGCAAGCAAATGGTCAACCGCAGCGCTGGCGCGGTGATCGTCCAGCAGAGCCCCACCCTGGTCTCCGTGGAGGCGGGTATCAACCTGCTTTGGCTCCAGGGAGGCCTGTGGAATGGCTACCTCGGTGTCGCCCAGGGTATCGGCGCCTTCGGCGCCGACCGTTCACCGCTGGGGGCGGAACGCCTGCGCCCGGATTTTCGCAAGTACCGCGCCAACCTGCTGCACCTGCGCCAGGGCCCGGCCAGCCGCCCATGGCGCTGGCAGAGCGAGCTGAGTCTGCAATACAGCAGTGACCCGCTACCCGCCGTCGAGCAGTTGCTGGTCAGCGACGATTCGGCCGTGCGCGGGTTTCGCCTGCGTACCTACTCCGGTGCCAGCAGCGCCGCCTGGCGCAACACCGTCAGTCAGCCGCTGCCGGAGGGCTGGACCGCTCCCCTGCAAGTACGCCCCTACATCGGCCTGGACCTGGGCTGGACCCGCACTGCCGAAGGCAAGCCCTCACAACGCCTCGCCGGGGCCACCGCCGGTGCCGAACTGAGCCTGCCCGGCAGCCACCTGCGCCTGGGCTACCAACGCGCGCTGTACGCCAGCGACCTGCCCCGCCCGCTGCTGGAACCCGGCTTCTGGGTAGTGGAACTGGCCCTGAACATCTGATTCACCCACAACAAAGAGAACGAGAACATGCAAACACTCTCGCAGTCGTCTTCCCGCCCAGATACCTTGCGCTGGGCCATCTTCCTCGCCCTGCTCGGGCCCGGCGCCGCACTGGCCCAGGGCGGCCTGACAGCAACCAGCGGCCCCGGCGGCACACCGGTCATCAACGACGGCCACGGCGTCCCGGTCATCGATATTGTCGCGCCAAACGGCAAAGGGCTGTCGCACAACCAGTTCCTCGACTACAACGTCGACCGCTCCGGGGTGGTGCTGAACAATGCCACCCAGGCCGGGCAGTCGGAACTGGCCGGTGCCCTGGCGGCCAACCCGCAATTCCAGGGCCAAGCCGCCTCGACCATCCTCAACGAGGTGGTCAGCCGCAACGCCTCGCTGATCGAAGGGCCGCAGGAAATCTTCGGCCGCCCGGCTGACTACATCCTGGCCAACCCCAATGGCATCACCCTCAACGGCGGCAGTTTCATCAACACCACACGCGCCGGCTTCGTGGTGGGTACTCCTGAGTTCGAGGGCCAGCAACTCAAGTACCTCGACACACTCAACGCCAGCGGCACCCTGCAAGTGCTCGAGGGCGGCCAGCGAAACCCCAACGGCGCCCTCGAGCTGATCGCCCCGCGCGTGGACGGCAAAGGGCTGCTGATGGCGCGCAACTCCATCGATATCACCGTCGGTCGCAACCGCATCGACAGCACCAACGGCGAAATTGTCGAACACCTGCCCGCCACCCCGTCCAGCATCGATGCCAGCCTGTTCGGCGCCATGCGCGCCGGGCGCATTCGCGTGGTGAGCACCGCAGAAGGTGCCGGTGTGCGTGTGGGGGCATCGCAGCTGCTGGGTATCGACGGGGTCGACATCCAGTCGGCCGGCGCCCTGCAGGTCAGCGGCAAGGCCGACAGCCCCATCGAACTGCACAGCGAACAGGGCGATCTGCGGCTGACCGCTGCCGATGACCTGACCCTCGAAACCGTCGATGGGCAAGCTCGACGAATCGAGGCCAAGGCCGGCAAGAAGCTCACGCTGGATGCCACGACCCGCGAGAACATCGAGCGCGACAGCGACAGCTGGAACAAGAAGTTCCTGTTCGTCACCCGCGAAACCTACAACCGCGAAACCACCACCACCCAGCAGCAGCAACAGGGCAGCAGCTTGCAAGGCAAGGACGGCGTGCTGCTGCAATCCGCTGACGACATGCGCCTGGTGGCTGCCAAGGTGGATGCTGGCAATGAGCTGACCCTCGACAGCGGCGCCAACCTGGCCATCGCTGCGGGCATCGACAGCCAGCACACCGAAGAGCAGGTTCGCCACCGCAAGGACTTGTGGCGCGGTGACAGCGATACCGACCAGTACAAGGAAACCGCGCAAGGCAGTGCGCTCCAGGCCCAGCGCATGACGCTGAAGGCCAAGAATACCGTCGATGTGAAGGGCAGCAGCCTGCACAGCCGCGGCGACATGGCGATCGAAGCCAAGGACGCAACCATCGGTACCACCGCGCTGCAGGAGCGCGGTACCCGGCGCGACTATCGTGGCGACCTGGTATCCGGCACCTTCTTTGGCGACCGCAAGGGTAACGACAGCGAAGGCCAGGCCATTGCCGGCAGCAGTGTCACGGCGGATGGCAAGCTGGCCGTGGTAGCTGACCAGGTGGCCATCAAGGGCAGTACCGTGCACGGCAAGGAGGACGCGGTGCTCTACAGCACAAAAGGTGCACTGGCCATCGAAGCCGACCATGGCCGCACCACCTCCACCGACCGGACCAGCGACAGCAAGCTGTTCGGCCTGATTGGCAACGACCGCGAGAACACCGAGCGTACGCAACAGGTACTTGCCAGCGACGTCAGCTCGGCCACCAATCTGCGCCTGGCCAGCGCCGAGGAAATGCGCATCCAGGGCGCCAAGGTCGCAGCGGGCGGGCACCTGCAGGTAGAGGCCAAGGGCGACCTGCTGATTACCAGCGCGCAAGCGGTTGACGAGCGCGAAACCCGTAACCAGCAACGTGGTTTCACCGCCAGCGCCAAGCAGACCCAGGAGGCCGAGGATGGCAAGCCCGAGTCCCGCCAGTACTCGGCCGGCATTGCCTATGACGTCGCCACCACCAGCAGCAAGCAGCACACCACCAGCCAGGTCGCCAGTGAGCTAGAGGGCGCTTCGGTGAGCCTTGGCAGCGGGGCTCACCTGCAAGTCAACGGTTCCACGGTGAAGGCCGCCGCAGGCGACCTCGATGTGCAGGCCCAAAAGGTGACCCTGGGGGCAACCCGCAACGACCGCGACAAAACCACCAGCACCACCAACAGTGGCGGCGGCCTGACGGTGACCGGCGGCATCGACCGGCTGGGCAGCTTGTTCGAAGGCCATCACAACCGCCAGGTGCAGACCGAACGCGACAGCAAGGTGCAACGCAGCACATTGCAGGCCAGCGGCGACCTGAAGCTGAATGGCGATGAACTGGTCACAGAGGCCGCACGCGTCAAGGCCGGCAACACCCTGCAGGTAACGGCCAAACGCATCGACAACCGCGCGGTGCAGGATACCGAGGAACGTGAACAACGCCGTGACGACTGGTCGGGCAGCCTCGGCGCCAGTGTCGAGTACCGCGACCTTACCCGCCCCATCGAACGCCTGGTGCTGGGCGAAGAAGCCGCGCGCTTCCAGCAAGCCTCCCCCGAAGACGCCATGGCGCCGCCCAGCGTTGGCGCCGACATGACCGTGGACCACCTCAAGCGCCTGGAAAACCAGCGCCGCGGCTTTGCCCAGGTGAGCGAGTTGTCCGGGGCCAAGGTCGAAGTCAAGGCCGACAACATCACCGACCAGGGCACCGCGTGGCGCGCCAACGCTGGCAAGCTGCAGATCGAGGCCCGACAACACCAGATGCAGGCGGCCGAGAACACCCAGGAAAATACCGTGCAACGCCTGGCCTACGGCGGCGATGTGCGCCTGGACACCAGCACCGGCGAAGACCTGAATGCACGCGCCGCCGGCAAAGGCGGCTCGCTGGACAAAAAGGGCAGCGCCAGCAGCGCCGTAGCCGGGAGCCTGTATGGGCAACAGGGCATCCAGGTGCAACTGGGCAGCTCTGGCCATTATGAAGGGACGCGCATCGATGGCGGTGAAGGCAGCGTGGTCATCAGCAGTGCCGGTTCGCTGACATTGCCACAGGCAAACGACCAGACCAAACAGCAGTCACACCAGCTCGACGGCAATGCCTGGGCCAAGGTCGGCAACCGCCCGGGCAGCACCGGCGTCGATGGCCGGGGCTACCTCGACCACGGCCAGAACCAGAGCACACAGAGCAAGGCCCAGGTGGCGCAGATCGACGCCAAGGGCCAGGTACAGCTGAGCAGTGGCGGCGACCTGTTGCTCGAAGGCACCCGCATTGGCAGCCGTGAGGCCAAGACCGGCGACATTCAACTGCAAAGCAGCGGTCGGCTGCAGGTCAAGGCGGCCAGCGACACCCAGAACGCTACCGGCGCCAAGATGGGCGGCGGCGTGGAGCTGGCGGTCAAGGCTGGCAACACCAAGGGCGGAGCCATCGGCGGCCACTTCAGCCACGGCAAGCAGGACGAAGAGGCACGCCAGGCGGTGAATGCCCTGTTCGCCAGCAACGGCACAGTGACCCTGGGCAGCAGCGCCCGCGAGGATATCGCCCTGCACCTTGAAGGCCTGCAGGCCTCGGCCGAACAGATAACCCTCGACGCATCGAATGGCGGCATGCTGGTGGAAGCGTCCTCCAGCCAGGAGCGCCGTGACAACCTCGACATCACCGCCGGGGCCGGCTTCGACATGGCCAAGGGCGCGCTCGACACCCGCGGCCTTCATGGACGCCTCGAGGTGGAGCTCGACAAGCGCGACAACCTCACCTGGAATGCCAGCGACCTGCGCGCCGAGCGCATCGACCTGCAAAGCCGTGGCGATACCCGCCTCGAAGGCGTCACCCTGGAGACGGGGCGTATCGATGGAGTGATCGACGGCGACCTGCGCATCGCCAGCCGCAAGGACAACGTCAATACCCTGAGCGTGAAAGGCGATGCCCGGCTGAGCCAGGAGAAAAACCCGCGAGGCTACGTCAACGCGGCCACTTCGGTGGCAGGGCCGCTGGGGAGCAAGGTGAATGAAAAAGCTGGCTCCGCCCTGAGCAAGGCAGACCCGGGGCTCTCGCCCACCTTCAGCCTCGACGTGTCGCACGCGCAGCGCGACAGCGTAGGCCAGCAGACCACGCTCAAAGGTAGCGACGGTATCGACCTGCAGGTTGGTGGCAACGCTCACCTGGTGGGGGCACGCTTGCAGTCGGCCAAAGGCGATGTGGTGCTCGACGCCAACTCGGTTACCCGCGAAACACTGAGCGGTAACGACTATCGCCGGGATGTGTCGATCGATGCGTCCAACTCACCGGTGGACCTGGGCACGGCAGTGGCCGAGCTAGCCAAGGGCAAGGGTGCGGCGGATGGGGAAAATGCACTGGACCTGGGGTTGTTGAGGACCAGTGGGCACAATCGCAGTGAGCAGTGGGCTTCGAGTGTGCAGGGCAAGAAAAACTGAAGCAGGCGCCGCGCTGGAGGGCACGGGCTTCGTGCCCTCTATTAGAGTTGATTGGTTGTAGGAGCGGCCTTGTGTCGCGAAAGGGCTGCAAAGCAGCCCCCGGGTTTCAGCGCATATGCACAAATTGCTGGGGCTGCTTTGCAGCCCTTTCGCGACACAAGGCCGCTCCTACACACGCCGAGCCAGCTTGCCGGCGGTAACACCTGTCTACCAGCGCAGATCCCGCTGCCCTGCCAGCGCCTGCGGCCCAAGCCACTGCACCCCACGCAGCAAAGGCGTCAGCGCCGCCTCCGGCTGCAACTCGACCACCACCTGCGCCCGTCGCGCGGGCAGGTCGGCATCCACGGCCAACTGATGCTGCCCCTGCTGCGCCAACTGCCCGCGCAGATGCCAGCCGCTGCGGCAGTCCATTTCCAGCCAGCCCTGCCCCAAGCCCAATGACCAGGGCTCGCTCAGGGCAAGGTCGGTTACCGTCATGCGGCCTTCGCTGGCACGGCATTGCCGCCCTGCCCCCTGCACCCGCAACGTGCCCTGCCACTGGCCGGCCAAACGGTAATCCGTCGCCACCGTCGCCTGGGCCCCCATGGCCGTCGCCTCCAGCCGCCAGCGCCATGGCCAGCCTTCGGCGCGCAACTGCCAGGCCTGGCCCTGGAAGCCCAGCTGCGCGTTCGCCTGCATGCGCCAGGGCTGCACCGCCCAACGCAATGGCCCGACCGGCCCCAGTTGCTGCGCCTGGCCTTGCCACAGGCTGCCGCTGACCTCACGCGCTGGCAGGCCTATCCCGCGCACCACCCAGCTGGCCGGCAGTTCCACCAGCAATGTCACGGCGAAAACCAGCAGCACCCACGCCACACTTCTTCGGCTCATGGCCGCACCACCAGGTCGAAGCGCAATCTCTTTTCATGCTGTTCCAGCCCCCACTGCAATGGCTGTACGCCCTCTGCACGCAGGGCCTGCAACCAGCCTTGCAGCACTCGCTCGTCGGCCACCTGCCCACGCAGTTGCCAGGTCTTGCCCTGCGCATCGACCTCGGCCAGTTCGATCTGCCTCGCCTGGGCCGACTGTCGGAGCCGCTCCAGGTTCAACCCCGGGCCGCCTTGCAGGCTGGCGGCCTGTTCGGCCAGCCCGCGCCACTGGCTGAGCTCGCGCCATTGCGCAAGGCCTGCGCGCAGTGCCAGGAAGGCCAGCAACAGGGCAATCAGTGCCCAGGCGAACTTCAAGCGATGACGCTGTATCCAGTCCCGGTTCATGAGGCTGCTCCCAGGTCGAACACCACTTGGCCGTCCTGCACCTGGACCGAGGCCCCGGCGGCTGTTGCCATCTCGCTCCATGGCGGCGCACTGCCTTCACCCTCCAGACGCAAGTGCCAACGCTGGCCATCGAAGCGCACCGCTTGCAGGCGCCAGCCGGGGTGGTCACGCAGCCAGGCCTGCAACGCCGTCTGCAGGTCTTCGAGCTGGCGCGTGCGCAGCTGCTGTTGCAATTCACTTTCGCGCAGGCGCTTGAGGGCCTGCGCGGCGTGCCGGGGGCTGGCCTGCTCACCGGTCACGGCGATGACCTGACTGCGCCAGAACTGCGCCTGGGCCCATTGCTTGCTCAACCACAGCCCGCCCCAGACGGCAGCCAGTACCAGGCAGGCCGCAAGCAAGCGTTGCTGCGGCCGGGACACCACCGGCAGCGAAAGCACCTTGCGGGTACGCTCGAACAGGCCGGGCAATGAATCGAGCGGTGCCAACGTACTGGGCCAGTCGCCGCTCAGCGCGACCTTTTGCAGCTCCGCCCACGGTTGTTGTGGCATTTCGCCCAGTGCATCCGGCCAGGCCAACCAGTGCTCCTGCATGCCTTCGGCCAGCCCTTTGTACAAATACATGCCGGGTGTGCGCTGCCATTGCCAGGCATGGCCCGCCTCGGGGGGCGGCAGCAGCTGTAGTTCTGCCCAGCACCGTGCCACCTGCAAGCCCCATTCGGCGCACTGCCCGCGCCAGTTCTCCAGTTGCTGACGGGCCACTACCAGTAACCGAAGATGGCCGCGCTCGCGGGCCAGGCAGGCGCATGTCACCTCGTCGACTGCCTGCAGCAAGCGGTCTTCGAGCAACAGCGGCCATTCTTCACGCTTGAGCCCCGGCGGTGCCGGCACGCGGAAGTAGCTGCAGGCCTCGGCAGGCAGGATCAACGCCACACGGGCCTGCAGGTTTGCCGGGGGCTCGCCCTGCCCTTGGCGTTGCACAAGGCCGCCCTCGGCCAGCGCCCAGTGCCAGACAACGCCTGGTCGCAGCAACAACCACGGCTGGGTCGAGCTGCGCCGCCGCCATTCAAACTTCATGAGCGCCCCCACGGGAGGGCGAAGGTGCAGACATAGGGTGCTCCGTCACGCTGCAGTTCCAGACGCACGCCACGGCCGGGGTGCGCAGGTTGGTCGGAAGGCCAGGCCAGCCAGCGGCCGCCCTGGTAATAGAGAACATTCATGGCGCTGACCCGGTCGAGCCGCTCGCGCTGGACCCAGCGTGGGGCGGCGGCGGCGTAGAGGTCGGCCGAGCTTTCCAGCAGCAGGCGCTGCTCGCGGGCCTCGAAGCGCAGGCGCTGGCGCTGCAGGCGCGAGCCGCCCTCGGCTTCCGGCATGCCGGTGATGGCGACCCAGAGCAACTGTTTGCTTGCCGGTTGCCAGTCCAGCCAGCGGCTGGCCAAGGGCAGGCGCTGGTCGTAGACACGGCGCATTACCGGGCTATCGAAGCGACGCTCCAAGGCCAGGCAAAAGTCCAGCACCGAGGTTTCCTGCGTGGTGGCCTGCAGGCGCTCGCGAACCTTGAGCCAGCCGTTTACCAGGGCGGAGAGCATGATGCCGAGCACAGCAGTAAGTGCCAGGGCGACCATCAGCTCGATCAGGGTAAGGCCGGCCTGGCGGTGCTTGCTGGGCTGGGTCCAAGGCTGACGGGTATGCGCCCTCCCTGTGGGAGCGGGCGCGCCCGCGAACAGCGGCGAAGCCGGTGCCATGCACCGAGTCGCCTGCTTCGCGGGCATGCCCGCTCCCACAGGGACCGCGCAAGCTTCACGATCTCTGTCACTCACGGCTGATCCAGGGGCAGGCACCTGCGCGGGGTGGAACCGGGCCTCTGTGGGAGCGGGTTCACCCGCGAACACCGGCGAAGCCGGTGCCATGCACCGAGTCGCCTGCTTCGCGGGTAAACCCGCTCCCACAGGGGCAGCACAAGCTTCACGATCTCTGTTACTCACGGCTGCTCCAAGGGCAGGCACCTGCGCGGGGTGGAACCGGGCCTCTGTGGGAGCGGGCGCGCCCGCGAACACCGGCGAAGCCGGTGCCATACACCGAGTCGCCTGCTTCGCGGGTAAACCCGCTCCCACAGGGGCAGCGCAAACTTCACGATCTCTGTCACTCACGGCTGATCCAGGGGCAGCCACCTGCGCGGGGTGGAACCGGGCCTCTGTGGGAGCGGGTTCACCCGCGAACACCGGCGAAGCCGGTGCCATACACCGAGTCGCCTGCTTCGCGGGTAAACCCGCTCCCACAGGGACCGCGCAAGCTTCACGATCTCTGTGACTCACTGCTAATCCAAGGGCAGGCACCTGCGCGGGGTGGAACTGGGTCTCTGTGGGAGCGGGCGCGCCCGCGAACACCGGCGAAGCCGGTGCCATACACCGAGTCGCCTGCTTCGCGGGTAAACCCGCTCCCACAGGGACCGCGCAAGCTTCACGATCTCTGTCACTCACGGCTGATCCAGAGGCAGGCACCTGCGCGGGGTGGAACTGGGCCTCTGTGGGAGCGGGCGCGCCCGCGAACACCGGCGAAGCCGGTGCCATACACCGAGTCGCCTGCTTCGCGGGCATGCCCGCTCCCACAGGGGCAGCACAAGCTTCACGATCTCTGTAACTCATGGCGGATCCAGGGGCAGGCACCTGCGCAGGGTGGAACCGGGCCTCTGTGGGAGCGGGTTCACCCGCGAACACCGGCGAAGCCGGTGCCATACACCGAGTCGCCGGCTTCGCGGGCATGCCCGCTCCCACAGGGGCCGCGCAAGCTTCACGGTTTCTGTAACTCATGGCCGCTCCAGGAACACGGTGTACTGGCCAAGCGGCAGGCGCTGGTCGCGGTCGGCGAACAACAGCAGCTCGCCGCGGCGCAGGTCGCGTACGCCGGTGCGGCGCAGCTGCAGTTGCCAGTGGCAGCGCTGGCCGCCCTGGCTCAGTTCACCGCCAGCCTGGTTTGCCGCCGGCCAGTACTGCTCGACGGCAAAGCGGGTTTGCAGTTCTCGCGCGCATAGCAGGCCCAGGCGGTGTTGCTGCAGGTTGTCCTGCACCGCCAGGCGCTGGCGCAGAACCTGGCTGGTGATCACCGCCAGCACCGCGGCAATCGCCAGGGCCACGGTCACCTCCAGCAGGGTAAAGCCACGCTGATGCCGCTTCATGGGGCGACCACCACCTGCAAGCGGCCATCGCGGCTCCAGGCCCATTGCTGGCTGCCATCGGCCCACCGCCAGCGCACGTTGCCCGGTTGCGCCCAGCCATGCGGGGTGAACAACAGGCGCGGCTGCGGGCCGGCCGGCCAGTCCGGGCGCAAGCCCTTGGGCCAGTCACCAAGGGCGACAGCTTCGACCTCCCAGCCATTACCCTCGCGCCGGACGAACTCCGGGCGCTGGCCATTCCAGCGCAGCCCGCGCAGCTGCCCGGCATGCCGGGCCAGCGCGGCCTGCACCCGGGTCTCGCTCGCCAGCCGTTGCAGCGCCTGGTCGACACTGGCCTGGCTGTTGCCGAACCCAGCCACCGCCAATCCGGTCATCAGCCCGGCGATGGCCAGCACCACCAGCAATTCGATCAGGCTGAAGCCCCGCTGACGACGCACCCGTTACAGCTCCCAGTTACCCAGGTCGGCATCCTGGCCTTCGCCGCCCGGCAGGCCGTCGGCGCCCAGCGAGTACACGTCGACCCGGCCATGTTCGCCGGGCATGCGGTACTGGTACGGGGTGCCCCACGGGTCTTCCGGCAGGCGGCGCACGTAGCCGTCGCTGCGCCAGGCCCGTGGCAGCGGTTCCTGGGCCGGCTTTTTCACCAGCGCGGCCAGGCCCTGCTCGCTACTGGGGAAGCGCAGGTTGTCCAGGCGGTACATGTCCAGCGCCTGCTCCAGGGTGGCCAGGTCGGCCATCACTTTCTGCTTCATGGCCTTGTCCTGGTTGCCCAGCACGCTGGGCGCGACCACGGCGATCAGCAGGCCGATGATGAAGATCACCACCATGATTTCCATGAGGGTGAAACCGCGCTGGCGGTTACGTCGATGCTGCATGGCAGTACTCCTTGTCGTCACAGTTGCAGGCCCTGGTTGAGTTGCATGATCGGCAGCAGCACCGCCAGCACGATGAACAGCACCACGGCGCCCATCACCAGGATCATCAGGGGTTCGAACAGCGCCATGGCGGTATCGACCTGGCGGGCGAAGCCGCGCTCCTGGTCGTCGGCCACGCGCTCGAGCATGTCGGCCAACGTGCCGCTGGCCTCGCCGCTGCCGACCATGTTCACCAGCAGCGGCGGGAACTGCTGGCTGGCATCCAGCGCGCGATGCAGGCTGGTGCCGCCCTGCACCTGCTGGCGCACCTGCTCCATGGCCAGGCGGATACGCCGGTTGCCGACGGTTTCGGTGGCCACTTGCAGGGCTTCGAGCAGGGCCACGCCGCTGCCGCTGAGGATTGCCAGGCTGCGTGCCAGGCGCGCGCTTTCCAGCACCTGCAGCAGGCTGCCGATATGTGGCAGGCGTAGCAGCAGCTGGTCGCGGCGCAGGCACCAGTGCGGCTTGCGCAGCAACCAGCCGCCGAGCGCGCCGAGCAACAGGGCCAGCCCCAAAAGCCAGGGCCCGGCCTGCACCAGCCCTTGGCTCAGGCCGATCAGCAGCGATGTAATGAGCGGCAGGCTCTGCCCGGCATGGGCGAATTGTTCGGTGAGCTTGGGTACGACGAAGGTCATCAGGCCTACCACCACGGCAAGCGACACCCCCATCAACACGGTGGGGTAGATCAGCGCGGTACGTGCCTTGTGCTGCTGTCGTTGAACCTGCTCCAGGTGGTCGGCGAGGCGGGTCAGCACCTGGGCCAGGCGCCCGGAGCGCTCGCCGGCCTCGACCAGCGCGCAGTAAAGGCCGGTAAACGGTGCCCCCTGACGCGCCAGGCTGCGGGCCAGGCCCAGGCCTTCGGCCAACGAGCCGCGCAAGGCCACCAGCACACTGTGCAGGGCGGGCTGGCGCAGTTGCCGTTCCAGGGTAGCCAGGGCGTCGACCAGAGGGATGCCAGCACCGGTCAGGGTGGCCAGCTGGCGAGTCAGCTCGCACAGCTGGGCGCGGCTCAGGCGCTGGCGCCGGGGTTGCCGGGTGCCGGCTTCGTGACGCTGCAAGCGGCGGGCGAACAGGCCCTGCTCACGCAACAACTGGCGGGCATGACGTTCGCTGTCGGCCTGCAAGCTGGCCTTGTGGGTCTTGCCGGCGAGGTCGACCGCCTGGTAGCGATAGGTCGGCATGGCTCAGCCCTGCACCACGCGCAGTACTTCGGCCAGGCTGGTCTCGCCACGGGCCAGGCAGTCGCTGGCCATCGCCACCAGGCTCTGCCGGCGCTCGGCCAGGTAGTCCTGCATGGCCAGTTCACTGGCGCCGTCGTACAACAGGCCGATCAGCCCGGCATCCAGCTCGATGAATTCATACAGGCCCAGGCGCCCGACATACCCGCTGCCCTGGCACTGCTCGCAGCCCACCGCGTGGTAGCTGCTGCCCAGCGCCGCCAGTTCGGGCCACAGGTCGCGTTCCGCCGGCTGCAGCGGGTGCGCGACGGCGCAGCTGCACAGGCGCCGCACCAGGCGCTGGGCCAGTACGCCGCGCAGGCACGAGGCGATCAGGAACGGTTCGATGCCCATGTCGCGCAGGCGGGTCACCGCGCCCACCGCACTGTTGGTGTGCAGCGTGGACAACACCAGGTGGCCGGTGAGGCTGGCCTGTACGGCGATCTGCGCGGTCTCCTGGTCACGGATTTCGCCGAGCATGATCACGTCCGGGTCCTGGCGCAGGATGGCGCGCAGGCCGCTGGCAAAGGTCAGCCCGGCACGCGGGTTGATGGCGGTCTGGCCGATGCCGGCGATAGCGTATTCCACCGGGTCCTCGACAGTGAGGATGTTGCGGCTGCCGTCGTTGAGGCTGTTGAGGCTGGCATACAGCGTCGTGGTCTTGCCCGAACCGGTCGGCCCCGTGGACAGCACGATGCCGTTGGGCCGCGCCAGGCAACTGCGCAGGCCCTGCAACACCGCCGCCGGCATGCCCAGGTTGCCCAGCGCCAGCAGGCTGGCCTGCTTGTCGAGCACGCGCATCACCACCCGTTCACCGTGGATGCCGGGCAGTGTCGAGACCCGCACATCCACTTCGCGCCCCGCCGCACGCAGGGTGATGCGGCCATCCTGGGGCTGGCGCTTTTCGGCGATGTCCAGACGGGCCATGACCTTGATCCGCGACACCAGCATGGCCGACAGCGCACGCGGTGGGCGCAACACTTCGCGCAGGTGGCCATCGACCCGCAGGCGCACCACCAGGCTCTGCTCGAAGGTTTCTATGTGGATGTCCGACGCGCGCAGGCGCAGGGCCTGGCCGAACAGGCCGTTGATCAGGCGGATCACCGGAGCTTCGTCGTCGCTTTCCAGCAGGTCCTCGATGCGCGGCATTTCGCTCATCAAGCTGTCCAGGTCGACCTGATCGCCAATGCCTTCGATCAGCGCCTCGGTGGCTGCATCGCCGGCCTGGTACAGCTGGCCGAGGCGTTCGTCGAACAGTGCAGGCTCCAGGTATTCGAGCAGGCTGGGCTGGCCGTGCACACGCAGCAGCTCCTGCAATTGGGCGCTGTCGGCGTCGTGCCGCAACCATAGCTGCCAGCCCTGCTCCGCAGGGGCCATGGCCACCCCGCTCTGCCGTGCCTGGCGATAAGGCAGCATCACCAGTCACCACCTTCCAGCCGTGCGCGGCTGGAGGGGAACACCTGCAGCAACGGCGTAGCGTCTTGCGCATCCGCAAGGTCGGGCAACTGCAGCGGCGTGGTCTGCTGCAAGGTGCGGTACTTGTCTTCGCTGAGCCCGGCCAGACTCGGCCCGTCACGCAGGATGCGCGGGCGGATGAACACCATCAGGTTCTGCTTGGTGTTCTTGGTGGCGTCGGAGCGGAACAGCCGGCCCAGGTAAGGGATATCGCCAAGCAGCGGCACGCGCTGGTCGCTGGTGCTCAGTTCGTCGCTGATCAGGCCGCCGAGGATCACCAGGCCGTTGTCCTCGACCATGACCTTGGTCTTGATCTCGCGCTTGTTGGTGATCACATCGCTGGCAGCCGTAGTGTCGGCAATCGACGACACTTCCTGGACGATGTCCAGGCGCACGCTGTTGTCGACGTTGATCTGCGGCTTGATGCGCAGCTTCACCCCGACTTCCTTGCGCTCGATGGTCTGGTACGGGTTGGCGTTGTTCTGCGTCACCGATCCAGTGACAAAGGGCACTTCCTGGCCGACCAGGATCGACGCCTCGGCGTTGTCCAGGGTCAGCAAGGTGGGCGTGGACAGCAGGTTGAAGCCGCTCTTGCCTTTCAGCGCGTTGACCAGCATGGCGAAGTTGAAACCGCCGCCGAAATGGCCGATACCCGCCATGGCGCCGGTGGTACTGGACAGCAAATCGCCAAGGGCCTCGTTGTCGCCGCTGGCAGCGGCCCCGGCGATGCTGGCGATGTTTACCCCGTTGCTGCCGAAATTGACGATACCGGCACCGAACTTCTCGTCAGCGAACAGCCACTGCACGCCCAGTTCCTGGGCGCTGCTGTCGGACACCTCGGCGATGATCGCTTCCACCACTACCTGGGCACGGCGGATGTCCAGCTGCTCGACGATGGCGCGGTAGGCGGCCAGCTCGCTGTCGGGGCCGACCATGACCACGGCGTTGGTGCCTTCTTCGTATTCCAGGCGGATGCCCGAGCCTCCGGCGACAGGCACTACGGGCCTGTCCTTGCCCTCTGCTTCGCCCGCACCTTCAGAGGGCGCCATGCCTTCCTGGCTGAGCCCGCGCAACACCTTGACCACTTCGCCAGCATTGGCATGGCGCAGGTAGATGACCTGGGTACTGCCGCTGCCTGGTGCGTCCTGGGGGCGGTCAAGCTGGCGCAGCAAGCTGGCGATACGTTCCAGGTTGCTGCGCCAGTCGGTAACTACCAACTGGTGCGCCGCCGGATAAGGTGTGATCACACCGACCCGTGGGTCGATCAGGGGTTTGAGAATGCCCAGCACCTGCTCGCTGGCGGCGTTGCGCACATTGAATACCCGCGTGGCCACGCTGTCGCTGCCTTCCCCCTGCTGCCCTCCCGCCTCCACCGGCACAGGCTCCAGGCGAGCGGCCTGGTCGGGAACGATCTTCACGCTGCCGTTGGGCAGGTCGACAGTGGCATAGCCCTGGGCGCGCAGCTGAGCCAGGAAGATGTCGTAGATGGCATCGGCGTCGTGCAGGTCGACGGTGCGCACGGTGACCTTGCCCTTGACCCGGGGGTCGACGATGAAGGTGGTGCCGGTGATGCGCGACACGCTGTCGATGAACTCGCCCAGCTCGGTGTCGACGAAGTTCACCTCGTACATCGGCGTGCCGTTGTCGTCGAACACCGGCTCTTCAGCACAGGCCATGGACAGGGCCAGGCTCAGGGCAGCCGCCACGCAATATCTAACAGGCATCGTTCATCCTTGCCGCTTGAAGCCGGTCACGGCGGGGCGTGGCGGCCAGGGCAGGCGCTCACGCCGCCCCTGGTTGTTGAAAATCAGGCCATCGCTGTCGATGTCCTGCAGCACGATCCCTGGCGCCAGGCGCTGGCCGCGGGCCAAGGTGCGCACCTGCTCGCCATAGCGCAGCACCACCACGCTGGAGGCCAGCGGCTGGGCCTTGAGGCCACCCAGGTATTGCAATGGCAGACGGGTGATGGCGATGGCACCGTCGTCGACGGGTACCTGCCAATGGCCGACCATCAAGCCAGGCAGCGGCTTGTCGGGCGCGGCGGGCGCAGTGGCCGGTTGCGGCTGGCGGCCCAGTTGCAGCACGCACTGGGCGGCCAGCCAGCCGGCCAGGGTCAGGCCAGCGCCAGTCAGCAAGCGCGAGGCGAGCATCACGAGGCCAGTTGCCTTGGGTGCCAGCCCGGGTGCCCCTGCACGTAGTGCACTTCGGGCAGTTGCAGCGGCGCCAGTTGCCAGTCGCTCGCCTGGCGGGCGAGCCAGGCTTCGACCCGTTGCCACAGCGGCTCGCCGGCCTGGGTTTCGAATTGCAGGCCAAAGGTGCGACACAGGCCCTGCACCGGTTCCAGGCCACTGATGCGCTTGCCTTGCGGGCTGTAGCTGACACGCCAGACCTGGCCCTGCCAGCGCGGCAGGTCCTGGCTGTTGTCCAGCAGCAGCGGGTCGCCGAACAGTTGCTCCGCGGCGTTTTCCAACACTTGCTCGACCTGCCGGGCCGGCGCTTCGACCACCGGTGCCGGGTAGCCGCCGGTAAGGCTGATCAGGTGTTCGCGGGTAATGGCTGCCCCGGCGGGCAGCGGGTAGTCGTAACGTAGGCCCGGCAGCAGCACCGGCATGCTGCTGTCGTCGGCCAGGGCCTGATGCAGCAGGCGGTCCCAGCTGCCGCCTCGGGTATCGCGGCGCCACAGCGCCTGGGGCGCGCGGGCCAGCGGTTGATCGAGCCAGGCCGCGTGGCCGGCGCGCTGCTGGCGCAATTCTGCCTGCAATGCCCCGACACGCTGTTGCGCGGCGGGTGCCAGCTGTTGCTCAAAGGCCGGGAAGAAACGCCCGTCGAACTGCCACAGCCCGGCCACGCGCTGGCAGCGCAGGCGGAAGGCGCCGCTGCCCCGGCAACCGGCGAACAGCACCGGCACGCGGCGGCCGCTGGCCTGGCTCACCTCGACCGGTGCCGGCCACAGGTCCTGGCCACGGGCGCACAGCAGCACGTCGATCTGCGGCACCCGCTCGGCCAGCCACAGGCCCGGCCCGGTACCGACATCGGCCATGGCCACCACCAGGTCGGCCTCGCGCCGGGCTTGTTCGAACACCGGCTGCAATGACTGGTACCACTGTTTAAGGGAGGCTTTCTGGTCCTGGGCGTAGGGGTCGGTCACGCCGACCACGGCAATACGTGCACCGCCGCGTTCGAAGACGTGCAAGGCTTCCAGGCCCAACGCCCGGCGTTGCGTGTCTGCTAGCCCGGCGCCCAGGGTAACGGTGCCAGCCTGGCGATACAGCGCCGGGCTGCGCTGTGGCCACAGCACGCGCTCGTCGCTGCTGACCCGCGCTTCGCTGCCCAGCAGCTGGCTGCCCTGCAGGCCGCTTTCGCCCTGGGTCAGGTAGGCCAGGCCACTGCCATTCCAGCCCTGGCCGTTTTCCAGGGTCAGGCTGTTGCCCGCCCCAGCCTCGCCGCGCAGCTGCTCGAGCAACGCCGCCAGCACCGCGTAGCCGCCCAGCTGGGCAGATGCAGCCTGGCTGGCATCGAGCAATGGCGCCAGTTGCGGGTAGGCGATGCTGGCACTACTGCCGGTCATCCATGGGGCGCGGCCCAGGTGGCTGACCGGCCCCAGGCGGGTGGCCGGCACCACCGCCTGGCCAGGCTGGCGGGCATCGAGGGTGTCGGCCACGTACAGCAGGTCGAAGCTGGCATTGCCGCCCTGCTGCCCGGGAAGGGCGGAGCAGGCGCCGAGCAACGGTGCCAAGGCACCGATCCCCATCCAGCCGATCACTTCGCGCCTGTGCACACTGCTTGCCATCGAACCCGCCATCCTTATCCATGTTCATTCAGGGCCCCGGATGTTGCGGCGTTGGCATTACAGTTTGATGGCAGAAATCCGACAGCCATTCCAAAGTGATCTCTACAGCACGCTTCTAAGAGCGAGTTGTTTTAAAACCCCCTTAACATTTCTGCCAATGAATCATCATATTTGCGCACTAAAGTCGCGGTTTCCTCTAACTCAGCCAACATAAGGACACCCTGATGAGTCGAGATACCGGCGACAACCTGGACCGGAACCAAAGCGGCAACCTGCCGATGGCCAACGTCATGGACGCCTACCTGAGCCGCCGCAGCGTGATGCGCGGTAGCCTGGGCGCCGCCATCGCCATGATTGCCGGTACCGGCCTGACAGGCTGCTTCGACGGTGGTGGTTCCGATCACGATGATCCGGAGCCACCCGTGACTGAGCCGGAAGAGCCGAAACTGGCACTGGGCTTCCAGTCCATAGCGGGCTCGCGCACCGACGCCTGCGTGGTTGCCGCCGGCTACAGCGCCTATGTGCTGGCGCCTTGGGGCACGCCGATCAACAGCAACGGCAACCCGTGGAAATCCGACGGCAGCAACACCTCGACCGACCAGGCCAACGCCATGGGCATGCACCATGACGGCATGCACTTCTTCCCCATCAACGGCAGCTCTGAAGACGGCCTGCTGGCGATCAACTTCGAGTACATCGACACCGCCGCCCTGCACCCGGCCGGCCCGACCACCGATGTCAACGGCAAGCGCCCGGTCGAGGAAGTGCGCAAGGAAATCAACGCCCACGGCGCCGGTGTGGTCCGCCTGCAGAAAATCAACGGTCGCTGGCAGGTGGTCGATAACGACCCGCTCAACCGCCGCTTCACTACCGCCTCGCGCATGGAAATCACCGGCCCGCTACGGGGTACCGACCACGTCAAGACCAAGTACTCCACCGCCGGCACCCACTGCCGCGGCACCAACAACAACTGCGGCAACGGCTACACCCCGTGGGGCACCTACCTGACCTGTGAAGAGAACTGGCCAGGCATCTTCGTCAACAAGGGCACCCGCCCCGAAGACCAGCGCCGCATTGGCGTGGGCACCTCCAGCGGCCAGTACAAGTGGGAAACCGCGGCCGGTGACAGCAGCGAAGTGGCCGACGAATTCGCCCGTTTCGACGTCACCGTCAAAGGCGCCAGCGCCACCGACGACTACCGCAACGAAGCCAGCACCTACGGCTATATCGTCGAAATCGACCCGTACAACAGCAACACCCTGGCCACCAAGCGCACGGCGCTGGGCCGCTTCCGCCACGAAGGCTGCGCCCCAGGCCTGCCCGTCGCCGGCAAGCCGCTGGTGTGGTACATGGGTGACGACTCGAACAACGAGTACCTGTACAAGTGGGTGTCCACCGCGGTGTGGGACGCCGCCGACGCCACCCCGGCGGACCGCCTGGCCACCGGCGCCAAGTACCTCGACCAGGGCAAGCTGTACGTGGCCCGCTTCAATGCCGACGGCACTGGCGTATGGCTGCTTCTGGACGTGGCCACCGCCACCACTGGCGGCAGTACCCTGGGCGCACTGTATGGCGACCTGCCGGGCATCATCCTCAACACCCGTGGTGCTGGCGATGCCGTGGGCGCAACGCCGATGGACCGCCCGGAATGGACCACGGTCAACCCGCTCAACGGCGACGTGTACCTGACCCTGACCAACAACAGCGCGCGCACCCCGGAAAAGGTCGACGCAGCCAACCCGCGCGGCCCGAACCGTCACGGCCACATCATCCGCTGGCACGACAGCGACGACCAGCTGAGCTTCACCTGGGACATCTTCGTGTTCGGCGCCAACGCTGCCGGCACTGCCGACATCAACCGCTCCGGCCTGACCGAACTGAACCAGTTCGCCAGCCCGGACGGCATGAGTTTCGATAGCCGTGGCGTGTTGTGGTTCGAGACCGACAACGGCGAGAGCAGCGTGACCGACTACACCAACGACCAGCTGCTGGCAGTGATCCCCACCAACCTGGTGGATGCCAGCGGCAAGCAGGTACCGGTGAACGCACAGAACCAGGTGGACCTGCGCCGCTTCTTCGTCGGGCCGAATGGCTGCGAAGTGACCGGGATTACCTTTACCCCGGACAACAAGACGCTGTTCGTCAACATCCAGCACCCGGAGAACTGGCCGTATACCGACAAGGCCACCGATGCCACCCCGGCAGGTGCCACGGTAAGGCCGCGGGCTGCGACGGTGGTGATCCAGCGTATCGATGGCGGGGAGATCGGCACCGCCTGATCGATTTGCGGCCCTATCGCCGGCAAGCCAGCTCCCACAGGTACAGCGTTGCTCTCGAGGTTGTCGTTGTACCTGTGGGAGCGGCCTTGTGTCGCGAAAGGGCCGCAACGCGGCCCCAGGATTGATGTGCAATAGTTGAAATTGCTGGGGCTGCTTTGCAGCCCTTTCGCGACACAAGGCCGCTCCCACAGGGGATTGCGCCAACATTTAGAATTTGAGCAAGACAGTTGCTCCCACCTCGACCACATCGGATTCAAGTCATGTGCAGCTCCTGTGGGAGCTGGCTTGCCGGCGATAGGGCTGCAAAGCAGCCCCGGCAATCTCAAGCCCTACCACACCATCGGCTCCCGGCTGTGCACCCGCACTTGCTGCGCCGGCACCCGGGCATGCCATTGCACCACCCCCAGCGCCTCCACCTGGAACTCGCTGCGTATCACCCGCCCCTCCTCCGCGAACGACAGCTGCAACAGGAAATACCCGCTGTTCAGCAGCAGCCCTTCACTCAAGCGCTCGAAGGTTTCGTCATCCACCGCCCCCAGGGCCTGGCGTAGCGCAGTTGCATCCACATACCCCGACGCCGGCCGACCGCTGATGATGCGGCTGAGCAACGAGCGCGGATAGCGCCCTTCATACAGCGCCTCCAGCAATGGCAAATGCTCCAGCCCAAGGGCATTGGCATTCAGCCGCCAGCCGGTGGTCTGCGGCAAGGCGCACAGCATCGGGTAGCGGCCCTGGCGGCTGGCATCCGGCTCCAGTAGCAGGTTCAGCTCGCTGGTATCGAGCATTGGCTGGTTGGCCGCCAGGCGCGGTGGTTGCTGGCGCAGGTACTGGGCGCTCTCGGCGCCCTGCAGGCGGGCATCGCTGTCGGCATCCAGCCAGTCGGCCAAGGCATCGACCAGGCGCTCGGCAGCCATGTCGTCGCCCAGCAGGTAACGCAACTGGCGCGCAGCACGCTCACCGTCAGCGCCAAGCAGCGCATTGACGTTGAAACAGGTGTGCTGATCGCGCACCCGCAACTGCGCCTGGCCGGCGCCAAAATCGTATTTCAACGGCTGCCCGCGCAAGGCCTGCCAGAACAGCGGGCTAAGCCGCCAGCTGGGGTCACGCAGGGCCTGCCCGGCATAGGCCAGGCCGGCCTGCTCCATCGCTCGCGCCTGCACCCGCTGGTGCAACAGGCGCACATCATCGACCTGGCGTCGGCCATCTTCCACCAGCCAGGCCATGCCCGCCGCCAGCATCGCCAGCACCACCATCACCATCAGCAGGGCCGCGCCCTGCTGTTGCCTGCCACCCATCCTTGCCTGCCTCTGTCGCCGAATAAAGACGCCAGTCAACACGCCAGGTGTTGCAGGTAGATGGCAGTGACCGTTCGTCATGTGTACGTCATCTGCGCGAGGCAGGATTGTCTTTCCTTTTCATGACCTTACAGGAGTGGTCGCAATGGGTGGCATCGGAATCTGGCAACTGGTGATCGTACTGCTGATCGTATTCCTGCTGTTTGGTACCAAGCGCCTCAAGGGCCTGGGCAGCGATGTGGGCGAGGCGATCCAGGGTTTTCGCAAGTCCATGGGCGGTGACACTGACGCCACTCCCCCAGCGCATACGCAGGTGCAGCAACAGTGCCCGCTGACCGGTCAGGGTACCCAGCAACCGCAAGCGGACCGTCAGCCCTGATGTTCGAGGTAGGCTTCAGCGAGTTGCTGCTGGTCGGCATCGTCGCGCTGTTGGTTTTAGGCCCGGAGCGCCTGCCGGTGGCGGCACGCACCCTCGGGCGCGGCCTGGGCCAGGCGCGCAGGGCCATGCACGCCTTGCGCAGGCAGGTGGAGCGGGAGATCGAACTGCCCGCTGTCGAGCTACCCACTCTCGACAGTGCGCCTTTGCAGCGCCTGGAACAGGAGATCCGCCAAGGCATCAGCCTGAACGCGGAGCCGGCCAATGATGCGGCCACGGTCGCTCCCCCCAAGGAAAACCTTTCATGAGCATTGCCATGGACCCGGCGGCGAGCATGCCGCTGACCGAACACCTGCGCGACCTGCGCAAACGCCTGGTGCGTTGCCTGGCGCTGGTGGCGCTGGTGTTCGCCGGGCTGTTCCCCTTCGCCCAGACGCTGTACACGCTGATCTCCGAACCGCTGCGGCGCTTCTTGCCGGAAGGCGCGAGCATGATCGCCACCAGCGTCACTTCGCCGTTCCTGACACCGTTCAAGCTGACCGCGATGTGCGCAGTGTTCGTCGCCATGCCGCTGCTGCTGCACCAGGCCTGGGGCTTTCTGGCGCCGGGGCTGTACCGCCGTGAACGGCGCGTTGCCCTGCCGTTGCTGGTGTCGAGCATCGTGCTGTTCTATGCCGGCATGGTCTTCGCATTCTTCCTGGTGTTCCCGATGATGTTCGGCTTCTTTGCCAGCGTGACACCGGAGGGCGTGGCGATGATGACCGATATCAGCCAGTACCTGGACTTTATCCTGGCGCTGTTTCTGGCGTTCGGGCTGGCGTTCGAGATCCCGGTAGCGACGTTTATCGTGGTCTGGGTGGGGTTGGCCGATGTGGCCTCGTTGCGGCGCAGCAGGCCCTACGTGATCGTCGGCTGCTTTGTGGTGGGGATGATCCTGACGCCGCCGGATGTGTTTTCGCAGACGATGCTGGCGGTGCCGATGTGGGTGCTGTTCGAGGTGGGGTTGCTGGCCTGTGGGATGTTGAAGCGGCCAGAGCCTGGCAAGGAGATTGTGGCTGGATTGTAGGGCCCTTTCGCGGGCACGCCCGCTCCCACAGGGATATCACAGGTTCTGAAGATCGTGATATCCCTGTGGGAGCGGGCGTGCCCGCGAATTGCCTTGATGCGGTCTAGAACTCGGCGAGCCGCCAGACTTCGTAGGCTGGCGTCTCGTACGGGTGGCTCTGCTTGAGTGCAGCGACGACCTGGGCAATCAGGTCGTCAGCCACCACCAGCTCCACCTTCCACTCTTCCACCACCTCGACTTGGCCGGTTTGCCCAAGGAACGGCTGGCTGCCGTCCAGCGGGCGGAACTGGCCCTGGCCCAAGGCCTGCCAGGCGCAGTGGTCATAGTCACCGATGCGCCCGCCACCCGCGGCGAACACAGCGGCCTTGACCACTTCGACGTGGCTGGCGGGGACGAAGAAGGCGAGCTTGTACACGCCTTAGTTCACCCACACCCGTGCGTTACGGAACATACGCATCAGCGCGGCATCTTCCTGCCACTCATCCGGGCGCCAGGAGTTCTGCACGGCACGGAACACACGCTCCGGGTGCGGCATCATGATGGTCACGCGGCCGTCGCGGCTGGTGAGGCCGGTGATACCACGCGGCGAGCCGTTCGGGTTGGCCGGGTAGGCTTCGGTGACCTTGCCATGGTTGTCGACGTAGCGCAGGGCCACACAACCGGACAGGTCAGCTGCCAGCAGTGCTTCTTCGCTGGCAAACTCGGCATGGCCTTCACCGTGGGCGATGGCGATCGGCATGCGCGAACCGGCCATGCCCTGCAGGAAGATCGAGTTGGACTTCTGCACTTCGACCATGGCCACACGCGCCTCGAACTGCTCCGAGCGGTTGCGCACGAAGTGCGGCCAGTGCTCGGTGCCCGGGATCAGCTCGTGCAGGTTGGACATCATCTGGCAACCGTTGCACACGCCCAGGGCGAAGCTGTCGGTACGCTCGAAGAAGGCCTGGAAGGCGTCACGGGCGCGGCTGTTGAACAGCGCCGACTTGGCCCAGCCTTCACCGGCACCCAGCACGTCGCCGTAGGAGAAGCCACCGCAGGCGACCAGGCCCTTGAAGGCCTCGAAGTCGACACGGCCAGCGAGGATGTCGCTCATGTGCACGTCGATGGCAGCGAAGCCGGCACGGTCGAAGGCAGCAGCCATTTCGACCTGGCCGTTGACGCCCTGTTCGCGCAGGATGGCCACTTGCGGGCGCACGCCCTTCTTGATGTACGGCGCGGCGATGTCGTCGTTGACGTCGAAGCCCAGCTTGACCGACAGGCCCGGGTTGTCTTCCTCGAGCAGCAGGTCGAATTCCTGGTCGGCGCAGTCGGCGTTGTCGCGCAGGCGCTGGATCTGGTAGCTGGTCTCGGCCCACTGGCGCTGCAGCATGCGGCGGTCGTCGTCGAACAGCACTTCGCCGTTCAGGCTGATGGACACTTCACCGTTGTTGACCGGCTTGCCGATCACCGCGACGCACTCGCCCAGGCCTGCGGCGCTGAACTGTGCCAGCACGTCCGGGGTGGCATCCTGGCGAACCTGGATGACCGCGCCCAGCTCTTCGTTGAAGAGGATGGCGGCCACCTCGGCCTTGCTGTCGGTCAGCGGGTCGAGTTGCAGGTCGAGGCCGCAGTGGCCGGCGAAGGCCATTTCCAGCACGGTGGTGACCAGGCCGCCGTCGGAGCGGTCGTGGTAGGCCAGCAGGTGGCCATCTTCGTTCAGGCCCTGAATCACGGCGAAGAACGCCTTCAGGTCTTCGGCGTCGTCGACGTCCGGTGCCTGGGCAGCGATCTTGCCGTAGGTCTGGGCCAGGATCGAGGCGCCCATGCGGTTCTTGCCGCGGCCCAGGTCGATCAGGATCAGGTCGGTCTCGCCCTTGTCCATGCGCAGTTGCGGGGTCAGGGTCTTGCGGATGTCGGTGACCGGGGCGAAGCCGGTGATGATCAGCGACATTGGCGAGGTAACGCTCTTCTCGACGCCCTCGTCGCTCCACTTGGTCTTCATCGACATCGAGTCTTTGCCGACCGGAATGGTAATGCCCAGCTCCGGGCACAGCTCCATGCCGACAGCCTTGACGGTGTCGTACAGGCGGGCGTCTTCACCTGGGTGGCCGGCGGCAGACATCCAGTTGGCCGACAATTTGATGTCGGACAGCTTCTCGATGCGCGAGGCAGCCAGGTTGGTCAGTGTCTCGCCAATTGCCATGCGGCCGGACGCCGGGGCATCCAGCAATGCCAGCGGGGTACGCTCGCCCATGGCCATGGCTTCACCGGTGTAGACGTCGAAGCTGGTGGCGGTGACGGCGCAGTCGGCCACCGGTACCTGCCACGGGCCGACCATCTGGTCACGAGCTACCAGGCCGGTGATGGTGCGGTCACCGATGGTGATCAGGAAGCTCTTGCTGGCTACGGCCGGGTGGCTGAGGACGCGCTGAACGGCATTGTCCAGGTCCAGCTTGCTCGGGTCGAAGTCATCGCCCAGCTCGGCTTCGCGGGTAACCGAACGGTGCATGCGTGGCGGTTTGCCCAGCAGTACGTCGAGCGGCATGTCTACCGGCGTGTTGCCGAAGTGGCTGTCGCTTACGGTCAGGTGTTGCTCTTCAGTCGCTTCACCCACTACGGCAAACGGGCAACGTTCACGCTCGCAGATTGCCTTGAAGCGCTCGAAGTCGACGGCGCTGACGGCCAGCACGTAACGCTCCTGCGATTCGTTGCTCCAGATTTCGTGCGGGGCCATGCCCGGCTCGTCATTGGGCACGTTACGCAGCTCGAAGCGGCCACCACGGCCACCGTCGTTGACCAGTTCCGGGAAGGCGTTGGAGATACCGCCGGCGCCAACGTCGTGGATGAAGGCGATCGGGTTGGCGTCGCCCAGCTGCCAGCAACGGTCGATGACCTCCTGGCAACGGCGCTCCATTTCCGGGTTTTCGCGCTGAACGGAGGCAAAATCCAGGTCTGCCGAGCTGGCACCGGTAGCCACCGACGAAGCGGCGCCGCCGCCCAGGCCGATCAGCATGGCCGGGCCACCGAGCACGATCAGCTTGGCGCCGACGGTGATCTCGCCCTTCTGCACGTGGTCTTCACGGATGTTGCCCATGCCACCGGCCAGCATGATCGGCTTGTGGTAGCCGCGCACTTCTTCACCGTGCGGGGTGTTGATGGCCTGCTCGAAGGTACGGAAGTAGCCGGTCAGCGCCGGGCGACCGAATTCGTTGTTGAACGCAGCGCCACCCAATGGGCCTTCGATCATGATGTCGAGGGCGTCGACGATGCGCTCAGGCTTGCCGTAGGCCTGCTCCCACGGCTGTTCGAAGCCCGGGATACGCAGGTTGGACACGGTGAAGCCGGTCAGGCCAGCCTTGGGCTTGGCGCCACGGCCGGTCGCACCTTCGTCGCGGATTTCGCCGCCGGAGCCGGTGGAGGCGCCGGAGAACGGGGCGATGGCGGTCGGGTGGTTGTGCGTCTCGACCTTCATCAGGATGTGCACCGGCTCCTGCACCGCGCCGTACTGGCGGGTTTCAGGGTTCGGGAAGAAACGGCCGGCAACGTTGCCGACGATCACCGAGGCGTTGTCCTTGTACGCAGACAGCACACCTTCGTTGTGCATCTGGTAGGTGTTCTTGATCATGCCGAACAGGCTCTTTTCCTGAGCCTGGCCGTCGATGTCCCAACTGGCGTTGAAGATCTTGTGGCGGCAGTGCTCGGAGTTGGCCTGGGCGAACATCATCAGTTCGATGTCGTTCGGGTTGCGCTTGAGGCCCTGGAAGGCGTTGACCAGGTAGTCGATCTCGTCTTCGGCCAGGGCCAGGCCCAGGTCGATGTTGGCCTTGGCCAGGGCGTCACGGCCACCGCCGAGGATGTCCACCGAGGTCATCGGCTTGGGCTGGGCATGGCTGAACAGGTCAGCGGCCTGCTCCAGCTGGCCGAGCACGCGCTGGGTCATGCGGTCGTGCAGCTCGGCGGCGATCAGTTCGGCGTCGGCTTCGCTCAGGCTGCCGGCAACGTAGTAGGCGATACCGCGCTCCAGGCGCTGAATCGACTGCAGGCCGCAGTTGTGGGCGATGTCGCTGGCCTTGCTGGCCCAAGGCGAAATGGTGCCCAGGCGCGGCACGACCAGGAACAGGCGGCCGCTCGGCTCCTGTACCGGCACGCTCGGGCCGTACTTGAGCAGACGGCCCAGCACCTGCTGCTGGTCGGCGGTCAGCTCGCCGTCGACATCGGCGAAGTGGGCGAATTCGGCATACAAACCAGTAACAGCGGGGACTTTCTGGCTCAGTTGCTCGAGTAATTTACCGTGGCGAAAGGCAGAAAGGGCAGGAGCGCCGCGCAGGATCAACATCGTCGGGACAGCCTCAGGAAGGGGTGTGCTTAGAGGCCGTGCATTCTAGCCTAATTCGAAGGGTTTCGGCACCCGCTCTAAGCCACGGCTGCCGGGCGGCGGAACCGGACTTGCGGGTCAAAAAAATACACCTGCCTCGCTCGCCCTGTAGGAGCGGCCTTGTGTCGCGATGGGGCGCGCAGCGGCCCCAGATTTTCAGCTCCGCCGCAAATATCCCGGGGCCGCTGCGCGCCCCATCGCGACACAAGGCCGCTCCTACAAGGGGACTAGGCCGCCATTGCACATAAAGCGCTACCAGACAAGCTAACAGTTGTCGAGATATGGTTGGGCCAGTCCTTTGCGTATACTGCAACCTATGTTCGCCCACACTGCTTTGCGCCAGCGTTGCGCCAGATGGCTTTTCGCAACCGGACTCTTTCTGCTGCTCGGTGCCTGCGTTGAAAAACCCAGCACCCTCGAGCGCGTGAAGGAGGATGGCGTGCTGCGCGTGATCACCCGCAACAGCCCGGCCACCTACTTCCAGGACCGCAACGGCGAAACCGGCTTCGAGTACGAGCTGGTCCAGCATTTCGCCGAGGATCTCGGCGTAAAGCTGCAGATCGAGACCGCCGACAACCTCGACGAGCTGTACGACAGCCTCGGCAAGCCCTCCGGCCCAGTGCTGGCAGCGGCCGGCCTGGTCACCAGCGAACGGCGCAAGGCCCAGGTCAGGTACTCCCACCCTTACCTGGAAGTGACCCCACAGGTCATCTACCGCAACGGCCGCACGCGCCCCACCAACGCCAAGGGCCTGGTCGGCAAGAAGATCATGGTGCTCAAGGGCAGCAGCCACGCCGACCAGCTGGCCGAGCTGAAAAAGCAGTACCCGGGCCTGGAATACGAAGAATCCGACGCCGTCGAGGTGGTCGACCTGCTGCGCATGGTCGACGAAGGCCAGATCGACCTGACCCTGGTCGACTCCAACGAGCTGGCGATGAACCAGGTGTACTTCCCCAACGTGCGGGTTGCCTTCGACCTGGGCGACACCCGCGACCAGCGCTGGGCGGTGGCGGCCGGTGAAGACAACAGCCTGCTCAACGAGGTCAACGAGTTCCTCGACAAGGCACAGAAGAACGGCACCCTGCAACGCCTGAAGGACCGCTACTACGGCCATGTCGACGTACTGGGCTATGTGGGTGCCTACACCTTCGCCCAGCACCTGCAGCAGCGCCTGCCCAAGTACGAGAAGCACTTCAAGAGCTACGCCAAGGTCGAGCAGGTGGACTGGCGCCTGCTGGCCGCCATCGGCTACCAGGAATCGATGTGGCAGCCCGAGGTCACCTCCAAGACCGGCGTGCGCGGCCTGATGATGCTGACCCAGCGCACCGCCCAGGCGATGGGCGTATCCAATCGCCTGGACCCGAAGCAGAGCATCCAGGGCGGCGCCAAGTACTTCATGAAGATCAAGGAAGAGCTCGACGACAGCATCCAGGAACCGGACCGCACCTGGTTCGCCCTGGCCGCCTACAACGTCGGCACCGGCCACCTGGAAGACGCCCGCACCCTGGCCAAGCGCGAGAAGCTCAACCCGAACAAGTGGCTGGACGTGAAGAAGATGCTGCCGCGGCTTTCGCAGAAGCAGTGGTATCGGCAGACCAAATACGGTTATGCACGTGGCGGCGAGCCGGTGCATTTCGTGGCCAACATCCGTCGCTACTACGACATTCTCACCTGGGTGACCCAGCCGCAGCTCGAAGGCCAGGTGGCCGAGGGCAGCCTGCATGTGCCCGGGGTGAACAAGGACAAGCCGGCAGAGCAATCGCCGCCGATGTAGGCCTGTCAGGGCCCTATCGCCGGCAAGCCAGCTCCCACAGGTTCTCCACTGTCCCCAGGCCTGCAGATATCCTGTGGGAGCTGGCTTGCCGGCGATAGGGCCCTGACAGGTTACCCCTTGGCCCGGCGGGCCTTGAAGAAGTCACTGAGGATCTGCCCGCACTCCTCCGCCAGCACCCCGCCCTCCACCATAACCCGGTGGTTCAGGAAGCCCTGCCCGAAGAACTGCCCCTGGCTCTGCACGATGCCCGCCTTGGGCTCCAGCGCGCCGTACACCACCCGCATCACCCGCGAATGCACGATCAACCCTGCGCACATGCTGCACGGTTCCAGGGTCACATACAGGGTGCTGCCGGGCAGCCGGTAGTTGCTGGCGGATTTCGCCGCCGCGCGAATGGCCACCATCTCGGCATGCGCACTGGGGTCACTGTCGATGATCGGCCGGTTGAAGCCCTGCCCGATCACCTGCCCATGCTGCACCAGTACCGCACCCACCGGCACCTCGCCCATGGCCGCGCCTTCGGCGGCCAGGGCCAGGGCCAGGCGCATGAATTCCTGATCGCGGCTGCGATCGATGATCTGCGGGCGCATCAGACCACCGCGATCGCGGCCATCAGGCCGGTTTCCATGTGGTCGATGACGTGGCAGTGGAACATCCAGGTGCCCGGGTTATCCGCCACCAGCGCCACCTGGGCGCGCTCGTTCTTGCCCAGCAGGTAGGTATCGGTGAACCACGGCTCCTTGATGTCGTGGCGGTTGGAGCCGATCACCTTGAAGCTCATGCCGTGCAGGTGGATCGGGTGCTGGTACTGGGTCATGTTCTTCAGCTCGAAGATGTAGCTCTTGCCCTTCTTCAGCGTGGCAATCGGCCGCTCGGCGCAGGTCTTGTCGGTGATGTCCCAGGCCTGGCCGTTGATCTGCCACATGCTCGACGGCCTATCCTGGTCCGTAGTGACCGAGACTTTCGCCGCCCACTCGAAATTGAAGTTGAGCTTTTCGGCATTCTCCAGGTCCGGCTCGGCGATCGGGTTGGGTGGTAGCGCTGGCGGCCAGTCGCTCGGCGCGTCGTTACTGGCCACCGAACGCAGGGTGCCCAGGCGCACGAAACCGTCGCGCAGGGAGATCTCCTCCCCCGCTTCGGGAATACGGATAGCCAGGCAGATACGCATGCCTGGGCCGAGCCAGTAGTCATCGTCCAATGGGCGCGGGGTTACCGGGTTGCCGTCCAGAGCATAGATTCTTGCCTCGCAGTTGCCCTTGAGGTTGAGGCGGTAGGTCCAGGTGTTGTCCAGGTTAAGCAGACGCACCCGCACCACCTGGCCGGCTGGCAGCTCGGTGACCGAATCGGCCTGGCCATTGATGGTGATCAGGCGCCCGGCGGTGCCGTTGCGCGCCGCCTCACGCGGGATGCTGAACGGCAACCAGGCGCCCTGCTCGTCCACGTGCCAGTTCTTCAGGCTGAGCGTGCGCTCATGCTGGAAGCCGGTCGGCTCGCGCTCCTCGACGATCAGCGGGCCGACCAGGCCACGGCCCAGCTCTTCGGAGCTGCTGACGTGCGGGTGGTACCAGTAGCTGCCGGCATCCGGCACACGGAACTTGTAGTCGAAGTACTCGCCGGGCTTGACCGGCAGTTGCGACACATAGGGCACGCCGTCCATTTCCAGCGGCAGGCGGATACCGTGCCAGTGGATGGTGGTTTCGACCGGCAGGTGGTTGATGAAGCGCACCCGCAGCCAGGTACCCTGGCGCACGCGCAGTTCGGTACCCGGTGCCGACGGGCCGAAGGCCCAGGCCTCGGTCTTGTGCCCAGGCACCAGTTCGACGTCCAAGGGCGCTGCGATCAACTCGTAGTCGTGGCCGGCGTTGTCGTCTTCGACCTTGCCCAACCAGTAACGCGCCGCGCCACCGGCGCCCAGGCCAACCACAACCAGGCCGGTCAGGCCCTTGAGCATTTGTCGACGGGTGAAGGACATCGGTGCGGGTACCTCGTGTTCTGCGCAATCAAGCTGCCAGCATGGCTGACGATGAAGGGCGAATACGATACACCTGCAAATGGGAAATATTAAGTGAAGTCTCTTTGGATGCTACCAGCAGCCTTGCTATCGCACGTGCTGTCGGGGGCCAGACAAAGGTCGTTGAACCATTGCTGGTCCCCAACGGACGGCACGCGCAAGGCCGCCTGCAGCAATTGCGGGTCGAGCAGGATGTCCAGGTTGTTCAGGCGCGTGGCTATGTCGGGGTGCGTATCGAACGGATGAGTAGTGGCCAGCCCCAACACTTCCTCGCCCAGTTGCAACGGCGTGCCTTGCAGGTGCGCCGCCAGCGCCTGCAAAAGGTTGCTGCCACCGTGTGCGACCAACAAGCCGTCGATCACCTGACCCAGGGCAATCACCCGTAACAGCGCCTGTACGAACAGCTTCGGGCCAGCGACCTCGGCACCTGCCCGATCAGCCAGCAATTCCTGTGCACGCCCCCAGTGATGAACCGCGATCTGGAAATGGTGCAAGAACTGCCCGGCCAGCCACAAGGTGGGCCGAACCACCCAGCGCGGAGCATCCTCGTCGCCGACCATGGCCGAATAATGCGCGCACATCAGGCTGAAACGCGCACTGGTTTCGCTGCCCCGCTCCGTATCACGGCGCCTGAAATGGCCCAGTTCGTGACCGATGATCGAGGCCGCCTCGGCCTGGCTCAAGGCGGCCAGGCAAGGTAGAGGCAGATACAATGTGCGCCCCCTGAGGACCTGCCCGTCGGGCTGCAGCAGGATCGGAACGCTGGTGACGAAAAACCCTTGGTCAAGCCCGACCACGATATGGTCCGGGGCCGGCGCGTGCAGCTGCGTTGCCAAGGTCTCGATCCACTGCCACACCGCTGGGGTCGCCTGCCTGCCGAGCGGGCGGGCTAGAAAACTGGCGGTCGGAGACTGCATCAGCGGCCACTGCCGACGCATTCGCCAGACCTGGCGAACACACACAACCAGAACAGAGGCCAGCGGCAGCACCACGATCAGCACCGTCATGCCGCCCTGCGCTGCGCGGCTCGCTCCGGAACTTGCCTCGTAGAGCAACGACAGGCAAAGCGAACCGGCAAGCATGACCATGTAAATGCTCAAGCAACAGCCCAGGCCCTGCCAGCTGGCCATCATGCGCTCATGCAGGTAGGCCGCAGAACGCAGCGCCCGCCAGGCATCCAACTTCAGTTTGAGCCAGGCCCAGAGGCCTGCCAGCAAAGCGGCCACCGCCAGCCAGCAGCTCACACTGGCCATCATCTTGCGTACGCTTACCCAGTGGCGATCCGCATCGAGCAGGTCCAGATGGCGCTGCAGGGCCTGTCGCGGATCGACATGCCTGGCAAGCTGCTTGCGGGCTTCCCATGGCAATTGCCGTAGCAACGTCTCACTGGGGGCAGCCAGCCATTGCCGTATGGTCCGGGCCTGATCCTGCGCCGTATCAGCCCGCCAGTACTGCACTTTACCCCAGCCGAACAGCACCAGTGGCAGCAGCAGCAGCAGCAGGATCAGGCCCCAACCGAAGCGCCTCATTGCCCCATAGCGCCAATGGTCACGATCAGGCTCATCTGGCCGCATCACCCAGACGCGCCACGCCCGGAAACAACTGCGCCAACGTACGCTTGGCCTGGGCCGCTTGCACATAGGCATAAAGCAGATCCACCAGTTCCTGCAGGCCAAGGCGGCGCCCGGCCACGACGGGCGTGCACAACCACAACCTGACGCGCAAGCCACCCGCGACGACCACCGCGTCAGGCGAGGCCAGCGCCCTGAAACAGGCCGGTGCCAGCGCTGGTGCATGGCTGAACGCCGACACGGTAAAGATCAGCCGGGTAGTGAAGTAACCCTGCTCGACCTCGAAGCCGTCGAAGGAATGCAGTGGGGTCGGCGCCTGCGCGTTGGCGAAGCACAGGGTATCTGGCGTTACGCTCAGCACCCGCTTGCCGTGCCGGCGGTATAGCACGATGGCGCAGGCTAGCCCCGCCACCCCGACGCCGGCCAGGCCGAGGCCGAAACCAGACATCAGCCAGATGACACCGCTGCTGGCACCGGGACTGAACTGCACCGCCAGAGCGGTCAGCCATATCCCCAGTGCGCCGAACAACAGGCCAGTCACAGCGCAGGCCAGCGCCTTGCCGAGCGAGCGCTCCAGCAGTACGAAGCTGTCGGTGGGGCCATCAGCCTGCTCCTGCAGGTACGCGAGGTGGGCTTCGCGTTCGCCGTTATCCATCGGTCTGCAACAGATCCAGTTGCCGTTGCGCATGTGCCGCATCGCGATAGGCCGCCAGCAGGGCGAGCACTTCCTCGTTCCCCAACTTGCGTCCGTTGCTGGCCAGGCCTGCGGACATGATACGGATCTGCGGTCGCGGTTTCTTCAACACCATGGCCTGGTTACCGAAGAACTGCAGTTTCACCACATGATGCTTTGGCAGGACGGCTTCGCTGCTCATTTCCAGCGTCTGCACCATGACCAGCCCTTCATCCTTGACCGAAACGTCTTCCACTTCCGCCAGGTCTACCGGTGCATCCAGCGTATCGACAAACAATTGCCGGCGGGTCAGGCGCATGAATACCTGGGTACCGGCATTACGGTGTTGCCAGGTCACCGCTGCTGCAATCAAGGTGATGAAGACACCAGCTGCAACCGCCCCCAAGCGTTCAGGGTTGAATGTCACGGCCGTGATGACCAGGGAACCCAGCAACAATATTGGCCCCCAGACCCGGTAACGCCGGGAGTTGGTGAACTCGCTCTGCTCGGGCACGCGCTCGATCACTTGCTTGAGCTCAGCGATCACTCGGTCGCGCTGGGCGGCACGGCTTTGCTCATAGTCCTGACCGAGCGAGCCAGACAGCTCGGACAGCGGGTCGTTGAACTCGCCCATGGTCATTGCGCCTCCGTGTTCTGTGCTGCCAGGTAATCGGTAAGGAATGCCTGGGCATTGCCCTGATGCGACAGCCCTTCCGAATAGCCGACCTGCATTGCCTGAGCCTCACCCGGCAGATACAGTTCGCCGCCCCAGTTGCCCTGGATGATCAGCACAACGTATTTCTTGCCATCCACGGTGGTGGAGTAACGGGTATCCCTGCTGGTTTTCTCCACCTGCATTTTCTGGATGCGCATGTTCCAGTCGTGATCGACGCCCTCGATTTGTACCAGCGCTTCGTTGGCGGCGCGTTCACCGATGCGCAGCGTCCACACCTTGGCACCTTGCGTCCCCGTGTAGGCAATTACCTGGTCAGCCACTTCCGGCCGTTCTTCAGCGTGAACCTGGCCCAGCCACAGGCTGAGCGCAGCCACCAGAAGGGCAGTCCATTTGCGATAAGCGAGCATGTCTTTTCCATCCTGAATCGGAACAAACGCCCATTGAAATAAGCCTGGTCCGAATAGCCAACCCCGCTGACCGGTTCGCACAACAGACAGCGCCGCGCGCACAATGGCTGTCGCTGAAAATGTGCACGCGTTACCATTTCCGGCCATGCCGCCCTCAGCCAAGGATGCCTAGCGCACATGCGACCGATCAGCCCCTACCTCGACACCGACTTTTCATTCGATAGCCCCGGCTCACTCGCCGAGGCCGGTGTGCTGGACGCGAACAGCGCGCGGGTGATGGGCAGCGCGTCCGGCCACTATCGGGCGCAGACGGTACACGACGGGTTGCAGTACTTCGATTGCAACCTGCAATTTCCGGAGCCGCTGAAGATCGACAAAGTGCTGCCGCAAAGCCTGTGCATCGTGCAGGTGTTCGACGGGGCGTGGCAGCACACGGTGGACGGAAGGCTCAACAGTTATGCCTCTGGCCAATTGCACATGCTGGGCCTTGGTGAAAGCCTGGAGGCGCAGGACCAATTGCCCGCCAACAGTCACGCCCGTATGGCCGGGGTACGTATTGCTGGCGATTACCTGCACGAGCTGGCCCGTGACGACGCGCAGCTGAAGCCTCTGCTGGCGCTGGTCGCCGATGGCATGCGCTTCGACCAGTTGCCGCAGTGCCCAGCGGTAAGCCGCCTGTTCCAGCAGCTCTATCTGTCGCCCTACACCGGCGGGCTCAGGCGCCTGCATTGCGAGAGCCTGAGCCTGGCCATCGTGCTGGAGCTGGCCAGCCACCTGATCGGGCACAGGTCTGCCGAGAAGATTCAGGACCGGGGGCGCCGCGATCTGGCCGTTGAAACGCGCCGCCAGCTCGACGAAAACCTGAACGCCCCGCCCACTGCTGCAGCCCTCGCTCGCCAATTGGGGGTGAGCGAAACCACCATGCGCCGCGCGTTCAGCCACGAATACGGCCGGTCGCTCCTGCAATACGTTCGGCAACAAAGAATGGAACTGGCCCGCGCCCTTCTGCTGGAGCGTCGATGGCAGGTATCGCAGGTTGCCTACCATGTCGGCTATGCCAACCCTGCCAATTTCTGCCATGCCTACAAGGCGTATTTCGGGCATTCTCCCGGGGCCGAGTAGGGTTTGGCAAAAAAAAACGGGCCTGCAATGCAGGCCCGTTTCATTAACCGCGAGGCGGGATCATTCCCACTCGATGGTCGCCGGCGGCTTGCTCGACACGTCGTAGGTAACGCGCGAGATACCGTCGATTTCGTTGATGATACGGCCGCTGACGGTTTCCAGCAGCTCGTACGGCAGGTGTGCCCAGCGCGCGGTCATGAAGTCCACGGTCTCGACGGCACGCAGGGCCACGACCCAGGCGTAGCGACGGCCGTCGCCAACGACGCCAACCGACTTGACCGGCTGGAACACCACGAATGCCTGGCTGGTCTTGTGGTACCAGTCGGCCTTGCGCAGCTCTTCGATGAAGATGTGGTCGGCGCGACGCAGGATGTCGGCGTATTCCTTCTTCACTTCACCGAGGATGCGCACGCCCAGGCCCGGGCCCGGGAATGGGTGGCGGTAGACCATGTCGTACGGCAGGCCCAGCTCCAGGCCGATCTTGCGTACTTCGTCCTTGAACAGCTCACGCAGCGGCTCGACCAGCTTGAGGTTCATTTCCTCCGGCAGGCCACCGACGTTGTGGTGCGACTTGATCACGTGGGCCTTGCCGCTCTTGGCGCCAGCCGACTCGATCACGTCCGGGTAGATGGTGCCTTGGGCGAGGAACTGGATGTTTTCCAGCTTGCTGGCTTCGGCATCGAACACGTCGATGAAGGTGCGGCCGATGATCTTGCGCTTCTTCTCCGGGTCGGCTTCGCCGGCCAGGTTGTCGAGGAACTGCTTTTCAGCGTCGGCGCGGATGACCTTGACGCCCATGTTCTCCTTGAACATGGCCATCACCTGGTCGCCTTCGTGCAGGCGCAGCAGGCCGTTGTCGACGAATACGCAAGTCAGCTGGTCGCCGATGGCGCGGTGCAGCAGTGCGGCAACAACGGAGCTGTCGACGCCGCCGGACAGGCCAAGCAGGACGTTGGCCGAACCAACCTGCTCACGCACCTGGGCAATGGCGTCTTCGACGATGTTGGACGGAGTCCACAGGGCTTCACAGCCGCAGATGTCCTGCACGAAGCGGGACAGGATGCGACCGCCCTGCTTGGTGTGGGTCACTTCCGGGTGGAACTGCACGCCGTAGTAGCCGCGCGCGTCGTCGAACATGCCGGCGATCGGGCAGCTCGGGGTGCTGGCCAGTACGTGGAAGTTGCCCGGCATCTGGGTGACCTTGTCGCCGTGGCTCATCCACACGTCCAGGCCCAGTACGCCGTCGGCGTCGATGTGGTCTTCGATGCCGTCGAGCAGGCGGCTCTTGCCGACCACGTCCACGCGGGCATAACCGAATTCACGCAGGTCGGAACCTTCGACCTTGCCGCCCATCTGCTCGGCCATGGTCTGCATGCCGTAGCAGATGCCCAGCACTGGTACGTTCAGGTCGAACACCGCCTGCGGGGCGCGTGGGCTGTTGGCTTCGTGGACCGACTCGGGGCCGCCGGCGAGGATGATGCCGCGCGGGTTGAATTCGCGGATCGCTTCATCGTCCATGTCGAACGGATGCAGCTCGCAGTACACGCCGATTTCGCGCACGCGGCGGGCGATCAGCTGGGTGTACTGGGAACCGAAATCGAGGATCAGGATGCGGTGAGCGTGAATGTCGAGGGCCATGACTCAATCTCGTCAGTGGAAATCGGAAACGACGCGGGGCTGTCACGACAGCCCCGCATGCTTGTATTGCTAGAAGCCTCAGCCTACGCGGTAGTTAGGGGCTTCTTTGGTGATCTGCACGTCATGCACGTGGGACTCGGCCATGCCGGCACCGGTGATGCGCACGAATTCCGGCTTGGTGCGCATCTCTTCGATGGTTGCGCTGCCGGTGTAGCCCATGGACGAACGCAGGCCGCCCATCAGCTGGTGGATGATCGCGGCCAGCGCGCCCTTGTAGGGAACACGGCCTTCGATGCCTTCCGGTACCAGCTTCTCGGCACCGGCCGAGGAGTCCTGGAAGTAGCGGTCGGACGAGCCTTGCGCCTGTGCCATGGCACCCAGCGAGCCCATGCCACGGTAGGCCTTGTAGGAACGGCCCTGGAACAGTTCGACTTCACCCGGTGCCTCTTCGGTACCGGCGAACATCGAACCCATCATCACGCAGGAAGCACCGGCGACGATGGCCTTGGACAGGTCACCCGAGAAGCGGATGCCGCCGTCGGCGATCAGCGGCACGCCAGTGCCTTCCAGTGCAGCGGCAACGTTGGCGATGGCGCTGATTTGCGGCACGCCGACACCGGCAACGATACGGGTGGTGCAGATCGAGCCCGGGCCGATACCGACCTTGACCGCGTCAGCGCCAGCTTCGGCCAGAGCCTTGGCGGCAGCGCCGGTGGCGATGTTGCCGCCGATCACCTGCACTTGCGGGTAGGTTTCCTTGACCCAGCGAACGCGGTCGATCACGCCTTTGGAGTGACCGTGGGCGGTGTCGACCACCACCACGTCAACGCCAGCAGCCACCAGGGCGGCAACGCGCTCGCCGGTGTCCTTGCCGGTGCCGACCGCGGCGCCGACGCGCAGGCGACCCTGGTCGTCCTTGCTGGCCAGCGGGTAGGCCTTGGCCTTTTCGATGTCCTTGACGGTCATCATGCCCTTGAGGTTGAACTTGTCGTCAACGATCAGGACTTTTTCAAGGCGGTGCTTGTGCAGCAGCTCGCGGACTTCGTTCTTGTCGGCGCCTTCGCGGACGGTGACCAGACGCTCTTTCGGGGTCATCACGTCGCGGACCTTGGCGTCCAGGCGGCTTTCGAAGCGCACGTCACGGGAGGTGACGATGCCGACCAGGTCGCCGTTCGCCAGCACCGGAACGCCAGAGATGTTGTTCAGGCGGGTCAGGTCGAACAGGTCGCGCACGGTGGCGTCGGCGTCGATGGTGATCGGGTCCTTGACCACGCCAGCCTCGAACTTCTTGACCTTGCGGACTTCGCTGGCCTGCTGTTCGATGGTCATGTTCTTGTGGATGATGCCGATGCCGCCTTCCTGGGCCATGGCAATGGCCAGGCGCGCTTCGGTCACGGTATCCATGGCGGCGGAAACCAGCGGAATGT
>Ga0209370_1000570_pt1 | contig 46030 bp, 37 predicted proteins | sample AgamicAtPrz_FD_187164 | JGI IMG/M metagenome (GOLD analysis project Ga0209370, IMG submission 187164) | Agave microbial communities from Guanajuato, Mexico - At.P.rz (SPAdes) (version 2) | ecosystem: Host-associated > Plants > Phyllosphere > Phylloplane/Leaf | place: Guanajuato, Mexico...
TTCGGTATTACACTAGGATAGGTTGGCGGATATTCCATTACTGTCAACCGACTGCTGTATTGTAGCCCCATAATGCTGGATTTGTACAAAATTATGGGTGTTTATCATGCTTTTAAATTTAGGCAACGTATGAGTGATGAAAAGAAAAATTGGACGGGGAACATACAATTAGGCACCAAAACCGACCTAAATGTGGTTCTCAACCAATTGTGTAAGGCGTTTAATAGCTGTCCATTTTTTAAGCATAGCGGAATGATTATGCGTGTGGTGGATGGGCACATTGAAGGCTATGTTGAAATGCAACCTGACCTCATTGGCAATTTGGCTTTTCAGGTTTTACATGGTGGTGTGGCTGCAACTTTGCTCGATAGCATTGGTGGAATTGTGGCTATGGAACATCTCTATCGCCGTTCAACCCCCGAAACCCTGCCTGAGACGATTAAACAAGTAACGCGTTTGGCAACTGTCGACATGCGTGTAGATTATTTAGCGCCAGGACGCGGTAAATATTTTATTGCCCGTGCTGAAGTATTACGTTTAGGCCGTAAAGGCTGCACCATGCGCATGACCATGGTCAATGATGAAGATAAGCCGATTGCTGCGGGTATTGCCTCATATGCCTATTAATCTAGGCATTTTAAGCATTTAAAAAGCGCTCAAGGCGCTTTTTTTCATATTAAAAAAGATAAAAATTTCACAAAAACCTTGAGATAAACATTAATTTAATTAGAACGAACGCATTAGTTATAAATTTTTATTCTCATATTATGAGGTTTTAGCGTTAAAATTAGCTCCTTTGACAATGCGGTATGTCTTGTTCATAGAAAAATAAAAAACTCTATAACAAGGTGTAGTGCGAGATTGATGGCAAAGCCAACTCATCTTTAGGAACATACCATGACTGATGCACAAAGCAATGTACAAGAAACAGTGCCAACAACATCTGCCTCGGATGACAACAATCAAAACAAGCGCAAGAAATTTCTTGGTTTTTTTGCGCTGATTTTATTGATCGCCGCTATTTTATATGCAATCTGGGCATTATTTTTAAATCACTCGGTGAGTACGGATAATGCTTATGTCGGTGCAGAAACCGCGCAAATTACCTCAATGGTGAGCGGACAGGTCGCTCAGGTTGCTGTAAAAGATACCCAAACGGTACATCGTGGTGACGTGCTGGTTCGTATTGATGACCGTGATGCCAAAATTGCATTGGCTCAAGCTGAGGCAGAACTTGCCAAAGCAAAACGCCAATACAAACAAACTGCGGCGAACAGTAGCTCTTTAAACTCTCAAGTTGTGGTTCGTGCTGATGAAATTACCAGTGCCAAAGCACAAGTCGCTCAAGCACAGGCCGACTACGACAAAGCTGCTTTAGAGCTTAACCGCCGTGCGCAACTTGCTGCCTCTGGTGCAGTGTCTAAAGAAGAACTTACTAAAGCACAAAGTGCTGTTGAAACAGCTAAAGCGGGGCTAGAGCTTGCCAAAGCTGGTTTAGCGCAAGCGTCTTCAAGTCGTAAAGCTGCTGAAAGTACCTTAGCTGCAAACGAAGCCTTAATTCAGGGTGTAAGCGAAACTTCGACTCCGGATGTACAAGTTGCACAAGCGCATGTTGAACAAGCTCAGCTTGATTTAGAGCGTACCGTGATTCGTGCACCAGTCGATGGTGTGGTTACGCGCCGTAATATTCAAGTCGGTCAACGTGTTGCGCCGGGCACGAGCATGATGATGATTGTGCCGCTGAATGATTTATATGTAGATGCGAACTTTAAAGAAAGTCAGTTGAAAAAAGTCCGTCCGGGTCAGGCTGTCACGCTAACTTCAGATTTATATGGTGATGACGTTGAATATCACGGCAAAGTGATGGGCTTCTCTGGTGGTACAGGCTCTGCCTTTGCCTTAATTCCGGCTCAAAACGCAACAGGTAACTGGATTAAAGTGGTTCAACGCTTACCAGTTCGTATTGCACTTGACCCGAAAGAACTTGCTGAACACCCACTGCGTGTTGGCTTGTCGATGGAAGCAAAAGTCGACTTATCTGCGAAGTAAACGCTTATGAAAACGCAAACACCTTTTGCCGAACTAAGCGGTGGCCGTTTATTACTGGCAGCGTTTGTTATTGCCTTGTCGAACTTTATGGTCGTGCTCGATACGACCATTGCCAACGTATCTGTACCGCATATTACCGGTAACCTTGCTGTTTCAAGTACACAAGGGACATGGGTTGTTACGTCGTATGCTGTTGCAGAAGCGATTTGTGTACCCTTAACGGGTTGGCTGGCAGGCCGCTTCGGAACCGTTCGGGTTTTTATTTTTGGCCTGATTGGTTTTACCATTTTTTCTTTTTTGTGCGGTCTAGCAAACTCCTTAGGCATGTTGGTGTTTTTCCGTATTGGACAAGGTCTATGCGGTGGCCCACTTATGCCGCTCAGTCAAACCTTGCTGATGCGTATTTTTCCTCAAGAAAAGCATGCACAGGCGATGGGCCTATGGGCAATGACAACCGTCGTTGGGCCAATTTTAGGGCCAATTTTGGGTGGTCTGATTAGTGATAACCTGTCTTGGCACTGGATTTTCTTTATTAACTTACCTGTTGGGATTATTTGTGTTTTAGCAGCAATGCGCTTATTAAGAGTAGCTGAAACAGAAACAATTTCTTTAAGAATCGATACAGTCGGTTTAGGTCTGTTAATTCTCTGGATTGGTGCGCTACAGCTCATGCTCGATTTAGGGCATGAACGTGACTGGTTTAATAGCACGAGCATTATCGTTTTAGGTTTAACTGCCGCCATTGGTTTTGTGGTGTTCCTCATATGGGAACTCACCGATAAACACCCCGTCGTGGACGTGAAAGTCTTTCGGCATAGGGGCTTTGCGATATCGGTACTGGCCTTGTCGCTCGGCTTTGGCGCCTTCTTTGGCAGCATTGTACTGATTCCGCAGTGGCTGCAAATGAACCTTTCCTATACCGCAACATGGGCCGGATATTTAACCGCAACCATGGGCTTTGGTAGTTTGACCATGTCACCGATTGTGGCAAAGCTTTCGACCAAACATGACCCACGGGCGCTGGCGAGTTTCGGTTTGATCTTGCTCGGTGGTGTGACCTTAATGCGGGCATTTTGGACCACAGATGCCGACTTTATGGCACTGGCTTGGCCGCAAATCCTGCAAGGTTTTGCTGTGCCGTTCTTCTTTATTCCACTGTCCAACATTGCACTTGGTTCGGTACTCCAGCAAGAAATTGCATCTGCTGCTGGTCTCATGAACTTTTTAAGAACCATGGCAGGGGCGATTGGTGCTTCAATTGCAGTGACCGTGTGGGACGATCATGCCAAAGTTGCACGTAGCGAAATGGTGTCAAATCTAAACACAACCGAAGTTCAAAATAACTTGATGCAAAATGGTTTTTCGGCTGACTCGACGCTCGGAATTATTTCAAACCTCGTCGATAAAGAAGCCATTACCATGTCGGCAAACCATGTATTTTTACTGTTTGCGATGGTATTTGTCTTTGCGGGACTGGTGATTTGGCTATGTCCAAAACCCAAAGGAAATACAGGCGGCATGCCATCCCACTAAACATCAAAAAGCATCTCTTCGGAGGTGCTTTTTTTAGCACTATTAAAAAATAGATGAGATCTGTAAATGGTAGATTTTGCCTGTATTTAGTTGAATAAAGCATGCCAGAATCGGGCAGTTCAGTTATAAAAGCGTGTGATATCAAGCAAGGAGGCATAATACAGGGCACAGGATAAATCGCCCTCAAGCATTTACTATTATAAAATCTTATTTTTATCAAAGATTAAAAAAACTTAATACCTGAAAACTAGAGAAGCTTGCATGGCAATTGCATGGATAGGCAAGCGTATATATTGGAGTTATCACGTGAATATAAAATATTCATTTTTGTTCAGTAGTTTATTAGCAGTCGGTTTATTACAAGGATGTGGAGATGATTCTTCAGATCAACCCAAGGATGACTCAAATACAACTCCGCCCAATTTAATTGTAGATAATGACCCGACCAGTTGTAGCAAACTGGCACAAGACGGTTCAAGCGTGGTGGTGGGCTCAAACCAAAATGGTGACCCAGCCGCGCCTGAAGGTGCATCAGGCTATAGACTTGGTAACACGGTTAAATATTCAGATAAATATATGGTGGTGGCAAACACGCCACTTGCGGTAAAAGCAGGTTGCGATGTGTTAAAAGCAGGCGGTAGTGCAGTCGATGCGGCGGTTGCGGTACAAGCAGTGCTTGGTTTGGTCGAGCCACAGTCGAGTACCATTGCTGGTAGTGGTTTTATGATGTATTACGATGCCAAAACCAAACAGGTCACGGCTTATGATGGTCGTGAAACCGCACCAGCCGCAGCTAATCCATATTATTTAATTCGCCAGAATATGGATGACCCAAATTCACCAGCACCTGTCCCAAGTGCGCGCCGTAGTGGTCGCTCGATTGGTGTGCCGGGTGTAATGCGTTTGCTTGAACAAGCGCAAAAAGAACACGGCAAACTCAAGTGGAACCAGTTGTTTGATGAAGCCATTGATTTAGCTGACAACGGTTTCCGCATTCCGGGGCGTTTAGCAGATGCCATTGCAAGTAATGCAAATAGCTTGGCACTCGATGCAAATGCAATGAAAACCTATTTCTATATAGATGGTTCACCACGTAAAGTCGGTGAAATCATGACCAATAAAGAATATGCAAAAACCCTAGAAGCACTTGCTGTACAAGGGGCAAATGCATTGCACACTGGGCCAATTGCTCAAGCGATTGTGGCAAAAGCAGGGCAAACCGTTGGGGATGACCCAGCAAGAACTCCAATTACGCCAAGTTTGATGACCTTACAGGATTTATCAAACTATGAAGTGAAAAAGCGTACTCCAATTTGTACCACTTACCGTGATAGTTTCTATGTGTGTACTATGCCACCTCCATCTTCGGGAGGGATTGCGGTTGCACAAACCCTGGGTATTTTAGAAAACTTTGATATGTCGCTCTATCCACCTAAAAACCCTGAAAATGAAGGCGGTGTACCGGATGTAATGGGTGTGCATTTAGTGTCTGAAGCAGAACGTTTGGCCTACGCCGACCGTGACAAATATGTGGCAGATACTGACTTTGTCGCTTTACCAGCGCAGGGCATTGCAAGCTTTATTGATAAAAACTACCTGAAACAACGTGCAGCACTGATTAACCCGAACCAAAGTATGGGCGTTGCGCCAGCAGGTAATTTCAACCCAGCTTCGGGTGTCGACACGACTGTTGAACACGGTACAACTCAGTTCACGATTGTAGATGCCTATGGCAATGTGGTTTCAATGACATCGACTGTTGAATCGAGCATGGGTTCATTCCACATGGTGGATGGTTTCTTGCTGTCAAACCAGTTAACTGACTTTAGCGCGAACCCTTATGACAGCACTGGGGCACTGGTTGCCAACCGTGTAGAAGGGGGCAAACGCCCACGTAGTACCATGGCGCCAACTTTAGTGTTTAAAGGCACTACGCCAGATGAGTTTTATATGGCAACAGGTTCACCAGGTGGCGGCACGATCATTCAATATGTAGTTAAAACTTTGGTGGGTGCATTGGACTGGAACTTAAATGCACAGCAGGCCACTTCGCTTGTAAACTTTGGTGCGACCAATAGTAAAAACACCAATGTGGATAGCTCGAATGTACAGCTTTCTTTAGTTGACCTGATTGAAGGTTTAAAAGCAAAAGGGCATGGCATATCGAACACTGCGCAAACCAGCGGTATTTCAACGATTATGAAAGTAAATATAAATAATCAAAGCAAATACGCAGGTGGGGTAGACCCTCGCCGTGAAGGTATTGTGTTAGGCAATGGAGCGTTATAGACCACACTTTTAAAAAAGCTGTCATTTTTGGCAGCTTTTTATGTGGCCCTTGAAAAAAACAAAAGGCTCTCCATTATGTAAATATGTTCATCAGTAGCAGACTGTTGATAAATTGCACAGCATTTTATTTTAGTTATGCTATGATGTTCAGACATTCATGGGGATGTTATTGGCTTCGACGCCGGTGATGAAACTCATAGATGCATGCCGAGAGCGCATTTTCTCTCGTAAATAAAATTTGCATTTTAATAGTCGCAAACGACGAAACTTACGCTCTAGCTGCCTAAGGGCAGTTTGTCCGCTTCCTAGAATACTTGTGGTTTAGGAACCCGACCGTAGCGCACGCACACAAGTCCGTATAGAGTCAAGCCTCGGGGCTTTATACCAAACTTAGAGGATCGCACCTTGTACCCTGTTCGTCGGGTCACTTGGTGTTAAAACAATAGACGATATCTAAGCATGTAGTATTCTCGAGCGTAGTGCTGGCGGACGCGGGTTCAACTCCCGCCATCTCCACCAAGATTCGTGAAAAGCCCCAAATATTAATTATTTGGGGCTTTTTTATGTCTATATATAATTTGACATTATATTATTTGAGCATATATTTTTACAGAAAATTGAAGCTCTTGCAGTACAAAATTAGATTTTAGATACCTATAAGAGAATTTTATTTCGAAATATAAGTTTAGTATTTTTTATAGTTTTTATCCTTTTTCCTTTAGTTCAGTAAAAATATCTATATTTAGCGTTTGAAAAAAGAAGTGATAAGGAAAGGGAAGCCTATAATGTCTGCATGCTGTTAAGATGATAGGGAAGTGGTCATATTTTATAGCTGATAATTCAGCTATATCTTTATCAAGTTTGCAATTAACTTTAATTTGATTAAAAGTAGAATCAAAATTTTCATAAGTTATTCCAGTCAGACATAAACCATGCAATGCAGAATTTTTATAAAAATGAGTTTCTGAATCTGCATCAGGATGCCAAATCTGTGAAGTGCATTTAGGAGTATATTTTTCTATTATTTCTCTAATTGTTGTATACATTTCCTCATCTTTTAAAATATATGAAAAAAATGCTAACAGAGGATAAAGAATGGAACCCTTGGTAACACTTTCTCGATAACTATCACTATCATCAATTGGGTGATGAACTAGTTCCATATAGTCATTAATAGTTGATGGATACCTCCTATTATAAAGAAATGCAGCATTAATAATGTGAGTAATTCCTGATAACCATCCTAATAAATCATTATCATTATTATCTCTTTGTAGTAGATAATAGGCGGTTAAACTTATATCAATTGCTTGATCATCTTTAAAAGGATGAAAAAGCAAGGGGTTATTCATTATTAATTTTTTTATTGATACACATATTTCATTATAAGTTTCTAAAGCATTATTTAATAGCTCTTCTGTTGGTGAATGATCTTTCATTCTATTAAAACACCAATTTAACCAAATTCCAAAAAGTGCAATTCGGCCTATCACATCAAATAACTTTATATTTATATCTACATCACAATTTCCACGTATTGCATTTGAAATTGCATGTAGTGAACTCAGGTGTGGAACTAGTTTTTTATAATATGTTTCTGAAATCGAAAGATAAAGTAAAGTTAATGATTTAAATATCTCTTTAATTTTATTTGCATCATTAGACCTTTTTGAAATGCTTAATTTGATAATTTCCCAGCTATATAAAATTAATCTTTCAGCAGATAAGTATGCACTTTCTATATTATTTTCAGAATTACACCATGAGTTAAGAATTCCCAATGCTAAATAACTTTGGCGAATTATCGTTAGTTGATTTTTTATATTTTTATTTTCAAGATTTTCAAAGAGTTTTTTGATTAATACAGAAAAATTTTTAAAAGAAACTTCTGGTTGATCAACCATTGCTAGTGATTTACGTAATAGTGACTTTAATTCATCTGTTAAAAATAGTTGCTCATTAAATAAGTAAGATTCCAAATATCCTGCAATACGATCACCGCTCCATCTTGAAAATTTAATATTCTTTGTTTCTTTTTGTTTTTCAAACTGACTTAAAGTAAGTTCTATTTCCTGTTTTAAATCCCCTCCAAATGTTACACAAATTTCTATTGGAAATTCAGATAATTCAGCAGGAATATGAGTTGGGATATATGTATCTAATATTTCATTAAGAGAAGGTCTCACATCCTGGAAGCTGCCATTATCCCAATCTTGGCGACCTAAATTTCCAGCTTTAATTGTAAACAGATAAACTTTTTCAGGTTCTCCGTTTAATGAACCAAAAGCAGAAATATCTACTCCATATTGACGATTACCAATACTTGGAGAGGAAAGAATTGTTAGCCCCATTTGAGAGAGCAGAGTTGGTATTAAAGCATCTAACTCATTTCTTTCTTTTAAACTCGCAAGGTAATCTTTAATAATTAATTTCATTTATCAGTACCTTCGACTTTAAAGCTTAATAAAGACTGATGTAACGAGGTTGAGTCCAAAATCTCCATTGATGGAAAATCAATTGTATGGCTAATTGATTGTAATGGCATGGTTTGCCTAACAGAACCTTCTTCAGTCTGAATAATAAAAGCTGTACTTTTACCATATAAAAGAGTGTTTTCAGTAAATAAGCTTGCAAAAAAAGATTCTTTCCTTGATTTCTGATATATGTGATTCATCTTTTGTTGATGATATCTACGGTATTCAAAGTGTTGTGATGGATTTATCGTAATTTCTTTCAAATCATTAGATAGTTTTAATGCTTGATGATATTTTTCTAAATCTTCAATTAAGTTGTCTATATATTTTTGTTTTTCCTTATTAACTTTATCCTTGTTTTTTTGCAAATATTCACCAACTTTTCGAGGATAACTAATCATAAGAGGATTGAATATCACTTCACAAATAGCTTTATTTTGATCAGCTGAACACTCTTTGAAAACGGAAAAAATTAATGAAATAGCAGTGTAGGGGTTCATAAAACACCAACCACAAGCTTTCTTTGCAAGGAATAAATGATCTTTAGAAAATTGATTACTCAGTTGTGTTAAATCGAATTGAAGCTCAACTTCATTATTGCTTAATAGTTCAGAAGCATAATAGTTTAAAGATATTTTCCTTGAAAGAAACCATCTTGTACAAATTGATGAAAGCTGATTTAAATTTTCATTTTTTAATAGATAAGATGAGAAATTATTAAACTTATCAAGATTTATATCATAATTAGTATTGTAAAAAAAATTCTCTAATAATTTTAAAAGTTGGGTGTTTTTTTGTTTGAAAATTCTTGATAGCAGCATATCTAAATAATGGATGGTGTTGTTTGATTCTATTTTTATGAATGGAATAGTTTCTAATAATACTGTTTTAATATCTGAAGGAAGTTTTTCAAAATGATGAAAAAGTTGAACCATACATACATGTATTATCATTGTGCTATGATTTGTGTAACTAATAATATTTTTAATATGGCTTTCTATCTTAATATGTGAATTTATTTTATTTTGTGAAATCTGAATGAGTGAGTGTAAAGATGCTGAAAGTAATTTTTCATCAGAAGCTTTATAAGAAACTGAACAAATGATATCAATACTTTGTTCTAGGAGTATCTCATCTAACGTATAATTTATTTGACCTAATCCTAAAACTACTTCAGCAGAAAGATTATCTTTTTTTAATAATATTAGCTCCTCTGCTTTATCAAGACATAAAGCTAAGTTCTGTTTGGCAATAGAAATTAGAGTTTTTGCAGTAAAATTTACCTTATATTCATTTGATTTTAAATGTTCAAGAATATCACATGCAAAATTTAAATTTGTATCTAATAAAGCTTCGAATGAATCGAGCGGTGAATGAGACATTAGATCATCACCAGCTTCAATAATAATTATTTCCAAAGTTTTTAGTAAATTTGAATAGTTTTTAATTTTAAGATTGGGTAAAGCATCTGTTAGTAAGTGTCTTATTATAAAAAAATTTACGGTTTTATTGTTTTTTAATTCAGAATATACTTGTATTAGATCTAAGTCATTTTCATTATGCAGTTGAGTGAAAATTCCAACAATATCCTCATTCTTATACTTTCTTTTTATAAATTCATCTATTGTCTCAAAAGGACTGTGATGATCAAGATGTGCTTGGATTTCACTTTTTAAACTCATGGTTTTATATATTTTTCTAGCTTAGATATTTCATATATGTATCATAAATATTAATTTTTAAAAAATTATTGTTAGAAATTTTAGCAAGCATTAGTAAATTGATGTTATTTCTAAATAGTGAGTTATGCTAGAGCTTCAACTTGTATGTGAGCTATAGATCGACATCGCTAAACAGTATGCACGGACATACTCTGAAATTTGGGGAAATTTCAAAAGATGATTACTCCGCTGGGGAGCGGTTTAAGAAAAAAGTAATCATCGATTCTTAAATAATTTATAAGTTTTGGTTAGATCAAATGAACAACTTAATAACGAGATTTTTAAGTAATTTGGGGCAGTGGCATGAAGTTGCGCTGACAATGACTAAAGCGATAGTTGCAATAGGGGTGTTGTGCTTAGTTGTGTATCTTTTAACAATTGGCTATATCCCGTCGGAAATTAGCTTTGGTGATACACTTATTTTCCTACTGATTTTTGCTGCGTTCTCTATTGCTTACGCTGTATTAGGGTTTATGCTATTTTTCTTTGGCACATCCTTAGCTCCAGTGACATATCTTGTCTTAAGTTGGGTTGATAAGTATTTACCACCACATACTAGAATTGGGAAAAAACTTCCTTTTCCAAAAATTAATATTATTACGTTAACTGGCTCTCTTTATCTTTTATACGTTATTCACGGCATATTTTTATTGCATTGGAAAGTCAATCTCTACATAGGTATTACCGTGTTTTTTATCGCCTTTGCGTATTATCCCTTTTACATGAATAGGCAGAAGATTAAAGAATTTAATATAAAATTTGAAAATCTAGCAGATATTGTTGATGATCCTGATGCTAGTGAAAATCTTAAAGCATTCGCAAGAAAAAAATTAAAGAGATTAGAAATGCATGTTAAAGATAGCTTGGAAATAGCTTTTTTTATTAGCTTGACTCTGCTCGTACCCCTGATCCTTATTAGTGAGGTTGGTAAAGCATTCCTAAATTATACTATGCAAAATACTGGGGTACGAATAGAAAAGGCAACCTTATATATTAAAGAGCCTTATGCCAATTTAATTGAATTACCAAAAACGACTACTAAAGAACTGAGTCAGTATAAAACCTTTATTTTTAAAGATGTTAAAGTGTTACTTCAAGGCATTGGTAAAAGCACTTTAGTTTCTTACAAAGTGAAAGATATAGAAAAGCAATTAGTGATTCCGAATGAATACATTACTGTAGAGCGAACTCAGAAGGTCGATAAGTAAAGTTATATCTTAGTCATTATTAATCAGTTAGCTTTGCTCCAATTTCCTGTGCCACAACTGAACCTTAAGTTTTTGCACTGCTTTAGAGTAGAACACTATTATAGCTACTCTTACTTTATCTTTAGATGAGTAATCATCCCATCAAAATTCTCAATAATAAGCCACTTATGATAAGTGGCTTATTATTGATCCATTATTTACGGCAATCGTCAGGTCCTAATTCATCTTTAGTATAGGAAGAATTTATTTTTTTCACCCAAGCTTGTTCTTTGTTATTTAACCAAGCATAAATATCTTTATAGTGATCTTGTTCTTTGGGTGTGATTACATATTTAGTTTCACGTACAAATTTCGCCATCCAGCAGATTTCATTCAACTTACGAGTATTCAAACTTTCTTCAATAACATAACCATTTCCAGCTTCTTCTTCAAAAGCCTTTAATATATTTGCATTTGTTAATGTTGCATAAACTAATGATTTCGTGACATCACTATTTTTTTCTTGAAGGGCATATCTATACACTCGGTAATTTGTAATTATTACATTGACTGCGCCACGTCCCGCATTAACTAAAGCTTCTCTATCGCTATTTATCTGGGTATTTACACAACCATTAATGAAAAGCATAAACAGAGGAGCACAGATAAATTTAATATAAGTTCTCTTTACAAACATTGTGCAGATCTCCGAGGGTTCTCTGAGTAGTTTTTATTATTTGAATCAGTTGGGGTAATTTACGTTAAATCACTTTAGAAAAAGCCCTGAATAATCATGACCTTTTCTAGCTTAGATTAATTTTTTACATTCAATATCATTTAGAGGTGAATCAGTTTTCATAATGATTTTTTCAATTTTGGGTTGAAGTACCAAAGCTTCCTTTGAAAGTTCTTTAGCTTTAACTGATATCTCACTTCCGCTTTTTTCTTTGAGCTTTATATATTTTTCAATGTATTTATTACTTACACATAATGAATCTAATGCATCAATTGACATCTTACTTTTTTGACCCGAAGCCATTAAATCAAGATCATCATTAAGCTTTATGTTTAAAGAGTCGTAAGTTGTATTGACTGCATACATTAAAAAAGTGGCATAACTTAGTAACTGATCATTAGTTTGAGTTACCTTGTTAGCTTCATTGTATGCTGCTTTATATAAGGATTTTGTGTAATAAAGCTGATTAAACTGGGCATAGAGTGATGCTTCATATGCTTGGGTTATATCAGCTTCAGTAATTCCATGTTTCTGAGGGCGGACTTGGCCACACGCTACCGTTAAAAGAGGCAATAAAATAATACAAAGTTTAGATTTCATAATTTATTAACCATTTCCTATTTAGGCAAGGGGCTATATAACTAGATTCAGCTATAACTAATTTATAAAATTAGCTATTAAAGCTCCTTTTAATTGGAGCTTTATATAGTAATATTTAATTAATTTTTAACTATTTACAAACTTTCTGAAAAGTTGCTAGAGATCTGTCTTTGCTATCTCTTAGCTTGATAATTTCATTTCTTGCTTCGTATAGTTGCTTAACACTTTTTTTGGTGTCTTCGGTGATATTGGCTTTATATCGCTCATCCATATTATTTATATAGTTTTGCATGTAGACGGTCAGCCAACAGACATCGTTGAGGTCGGTATAGTTAAACTTATTTTTATCTAAGCCAGTTAACCAATTACCATATTCATCGTTAAGTAGACTTTGTGCAGTTCTTACCTTTACAAAAGTATTTTTGAAAATAATCTCTTTTAGAGCAGGCTCTTGTTTCACGTCTTTATTGGCTTCCAAAATCAACTTTCTATTATCAGTAACGTAATTCTTAAAGTCCTTTTGAATAAATGTATCTACATCCTCTTTTTCAGATGCTTTACATCCATTGAAGCCAACCAAAAGAAGCGGTGCTAAAAATATTAATATCGTTTTCTTCATATTATTACTCATGACTAGAAACTGCTGAGTGACGCTGTATTGTGATCTTGGAAAATAAATTGCGATACAGTAGCACTATCATACGGATAACCAAATACTTTTTTAATATTCTCATTAATAGATATTGTCGATTATTAATATGAATAAGCTAAACTAATTAAAAGATATCTCTTAAAGGAGGAATTTTTCATAAAGAAATCTTCTATTGACATAAAGATGACTTACTCTGAAAATTTAAATAATTTTCTAAGATATTAACCCTATATAGTTACATATAACTTATTTTTTAGTTTAAGTAAGTTTTGATATTATCGTATTGAAAGTTAGAGCAGGAACTATAATGACAAGTCCTATTTTTTTACAAGACCTTCCTATTGAACAATTAGAAAAGCTTTCAAAAAATGATATTCAAAAGATTTCTAATGCTGAAAAACTCTATTGGAATAATAAACCTCATATTATTTACTACGTGGCTGTACATGGTGCTAAAACTCAGAACGATGGTTTAGTTAATGCATCTTCTACTAATATGAAAATTAAAGGATTATCTATTGCCCGTGTTGGAGATGAAGTTATTTATGCAGATGGCACAACCTCCAAAATCATCTCTGGTGCTGGTACAGCATGTATTGTTGATGGGTCACCAGTTGCTCTAGTGGGCAGCCGATTAGAAAATGGGGATGAAATTGTTGAGAGTCCGAATAATACTATTGCGATTAGAATTTACAAAGATCAGGCCTTACCTCAAAACTTTTTGAGTCATGACTAATTTTTAAGGGGTAGGCTATGGCTAAAGGTTTTGCGATTCACAACGCTATTACTGATCATGGTGGAGTTGTTCCATCTACACAATCGAGAAGTTCTCAGATGGGAAACTTGTTTGTTAGAGCTGGTGATGGTCATATGTGCCCTAAATGCAGGTGCTGGTCTATAGTTATTAAAAGTCATGACCATGTGATTTTTGATGGTAAACCAGTGGCATATGTGGGTGATAAGCTATCATGTGGTGCAACGATTCAACCACAACAGTCTCATGTTGTAGGGGAAAGTGGTGGAGGGGGAGGATCCTCTTCTAATAATTCCAAAAGAACCCCTAAATTTGATGAACAACTTCAATTAGCTGACGATTCTAGCATTAACAGTCTTTTCAAATATATTGGTTACAAACTTCAAGTTGGTAGTAATTTGCATGAAGGTTTATTAGATAGTGAAGGTAAAACCCAACGAGTCACTTCAGAAAAAGCTGAAGAAATAACAAATATAGAGTTCTTTTTTAAAGAAAAAATTCCTTATTTTTATGAATTAGATCAGGACAAGTAGTGTGGGTATTAATATAAAAGCATCAACCAATAGTGTTGAAAATAGTGTGAAAAAAGTAATAACGTTACCTTCCCGTAATCTAACATCTGGTGAAATAGCTTTATCTAAGCTCGTTTTTAAAGATAGTATTGATTATTCTAAAGTTAAAATTTTTACTGGTGACTATTTACCTAACCAAGACCCAACAACATTCGTTACTCCAAACGGTAATATTTATGCACCGAGAGAAATTTATTTACCAGACTATAGTGCTTCAACAACTGATTTTAAAAAGGTTTTTTTACATGAAATGGGCCATGTATGGCAATATCAATCAGATGTGAATGTACTAGTTGTAGCGGGTTCAGTACATGCGTGTGCTTATTTTACTAAGAAAGATCCTTATCTCTACAACATACATGAACTAAAAAAATACAAGTCAGATTTCATGCCTAATTTAGTTGAACATCTACCTAAAAAATTATTGGATTACAACTTGGAATCTCAAGCAGAAATTTTAGCTGATTATTGGTTACTAAAATATACCAATAAACAAATTCAGTATATGAAAGTAGATAATATTAAGACCAATATTAAAGGTGCTTGGGCAACTATAGTACAAATTTATGAAGATAAAGTTAGACAAGCTATTCCATAACAAGGAAGTTATATGAAATTATTTAGCGCATTGATTATTTTATTTATCCCTTTTTTCGTTACTGGATGTACAAGTCACAATAGTATAAAAACTGATATTGTTGTTTCTAGTAATCAAGGAAATCTCTATTTTTCTTTTCCAAAAGATAAAAAAGTTTTGGTTTATCATTATGAAATTAATGACTATGAAAACTTTGAATCAGATGGCATAACTTATAAACGATTATTTGTTTCGAAAGAGATTAATAAGGAAATGAAAGAGATTATTTTTGAGAACTATAAATCAAAAAAAATTGTAGAAAATCACGCTTATTATATGTTGTTAGGTGAACAAGGATTAAATAAAACTGGTGTTGGATTCACTACAGTAGGTTTTTGTTTACATAAAGATAAAATTCTTACTAAGCAACAAAATGAAAATACTTCTGTATTTATTCAAAAATGCCATGATTTATGATGTAGATGCTTAACCGTAGCCCTAATATTTTGGGGATTACCTTAAAGGTAATTTCTATGAAATTATTGTATTTACTACTTTTTATTAGTAGTTCTGTTAGTGCTTCTCCTAGTTCAGCATTATATGTAAAAATTAAAAACAATAATGTGTGTGTATTTACAAAAGGAGGCTATGACAAAGCATATGAGAATCGGACCTTAATTTATATGGGGAAAGTAGATGGAATTAATACCTTTCATGATTCTTATTCAAAAACTTATTTGAATCTTAAAATGCCTATTATTGAAGAGAACTGTATTAAAATTAAGGCATCCGAATTTGAAGAGCCTTTTCCGTATGATGTTATCCTTGAAACAGGCCAATCATATACGCAAAGAATTTGCGTAAATAGGACTGCTGAAGGAAAAACTGTATTATTAGATGCTAAAGCAGACCTTGAAAAAGGTATATATTGTGGCACTAACCAATATGATTACTCTAGCAATAGCCTTTGGACTAAATTAAAAAATCTCTATTATTGGTTAATTAATTTTTTAAATTAAAACGTTTTTAAAGAGATCATAGATGATTTTGGATACTATACATCTATTCAGTTTATAGCTCTTCATTTCCACAAGTGAAGAGTTTTTTATTCTCTAGTCTGACACACAATTGATAGAATCTAGTTCATTTCGAGTGGTCGAAATGGGAGACAGATACAATTGCACCAAACTCTCCTGTAAGCAGGCCCCCGTGCCACAACAGAACTTTAATTTTTTGCGCTGATTTAAAGTCATCCACCATTGCGACACAGAGATAAGGGAGCTAAGCCAAACGCTTAGCCCATGTCTTCTTTATCGCACCGCCGCATGACACTAAAAAAAGTAGGGGCAAAGTCCTGTGGGAGAGCAGGACTTTGCAAACTGACATGTTCTAGGCGTTGCATAAGCTGAGGCGAATACACTTGTTCGAGCCGTTGGTAAATACAGTCGCAACTGGCTTGAGTGTGCCCACCCGACAGGCAAATTTTTTCAAACTCCTGCTGAGTGTGTATGTCACAACCCGAAACGCTGTAATCGCCGACAACGAGGCCTAAAACTAAAATAGTTTTATAAAATTTCATATTATTCTCGTGATGATTTGGGGATATCTCAATGAGAAAAAATAAACCGCTATATTTTAAGTTTTAAAATCATTTTTAAAGGCAATAGTTAACCCGCCTATAAAAGCAATAAAATAAAATGACTTAAATTTTAAAATAAAAATAATTTATAAATTTGAAAATTTAGATAATAGAAAACCTAAATTTTAAATAAATAAAAAGTTTATAAGGGAGAGGGGATAAGTTTATATCGTGGCATGGTTAACTCCTGAAAATTTATGGAGCTCTACCACCAAAGATCACCGTCAATTGATTATGGTGGTAGAACGGAAGAGGGTTGACAGACTGGGTATACAAACCAGCACGCGCAAGCGCGTCCCCCTCCCGTCCTACCGCAACGGTAAGGGGGAGGTGCAAGTTGCGCACAAGTCTCATACTCAGGGAGTATTTATACCTGATACGCTGTATACTCGGTCTGTCAAAACCGACTGGCAATGTAGGCCAGCGAGACCATAATAATCATAAGTTTTTAATAGGTCAATTCAATTTAAATAAAATATTATAAAAATTTTAAATATAAATTTATATTTTAATTAAACTCAAAAGTTAATCTATTTAAAGCCATAAATTAATAAATATAATAAAGCTAAACTAAACGTTTAGCCTGCTCTTAAAATGTATAACGGTAATTAATAAATACTCGGTGTTGGTCCCAATCTTTACGGGACATACCATTTATTTTTTCACCTAGGTTTGCATTTTCAAACTTTGACTCATAATGCAAAAATGAATAACGCACATCTAAGTTTTTTACCCACGGCAAGGCATAACTTACTGTAAAGTCAAAGTAACGCTCTTTACCTTCAATATCGCTGCTGATGTTACTTTGGTGAGCGCCAAAGCCATAAATGTACTTCGCTTCGGTTTTTAAACCTTTCACATAGTCTTTCCAGTTATATTTCAAGCGAAGGGCAACGGCGGTTTCATCGTTATTGGTAAAGTCAGGGCCAATGGTCGCAGAGGTCGGAAACGGGTTGGTGCCATGATCTTGTGTTAAAACCGAGTTGCGGTCGGAGTGTACGGCAAAGTTATCTTCTATCCAAAAACCATCAAACTTTGAAACGGCAATACCACCTTCAAGGTTATTTTTGGCTACATTTACATCGACAAAATAACCATTCCCACGGTTGTTAATATCTTCGCCTTTGACACAGTCCAGCTCGGTTTCGGCCCCGCATTTAAACAGCTTGCCATCGTCACGCGAGAAAAAAGCACCTGTGTTAAATGTCCACACCAAGCCATGCAGGGGCAATTTATATTGAGCAATCGCCCCGTACTTTTTTAAATAATCTTTGCTATTTAAATATTCGGCATTCACGCTCCAGTTTTTGTATTGATACTTGGCACCGAGCAAACCGACATAATCAATGCGCTCGTCATTTTCAGTCACCAGTTTTTCAAAACTATCCATGCTGCGCGGTTTCCAGCGGTCATAGTAAGCAATATAAGTCTGTAGCTGATCATTCAGTTGAAACTGACCGCTCGCACCTGAAAAGGTGTCGGGCACAGCGCGGTTATTGGTGCTCTTAAGTAGCAGTGAATCATGCAACTGACGGCCTAATTTAATTTCGCCTTTGTCAGCGATTTTTGCTTTGATGTAGAGCTGCCCTAAAGTTGCAAAGTTTTGGTCGAGCTTGCCGTTATTTTCGACTTCTAAAAGCTGAGCGCTCGGCTTGCCAGAGTCAAATAACTTGGTGACTGCATAGAGTGAGCCATCTACCCCAAGCCAGTCCCACAAGTAAGGTGACTGATAATTTAACTCAAGTCCTAAGGCACTTTGTTCATATTCACTCGACGAAGGCGAAGGGTTGGCAAGCGTGGGGTGGGCAGTGCCTTCATCGTTCCAGTAGCGGGTGTTAAGTTTTAATTCTAACTTGCCAAATTCTTGAGGAAGCTCTGCATACGCATTGCTCGCGCTGCCTAAACTAATACAGCCCCATAGCAAATATTTATTCATTTTAAATTCCTTTTTTAAGCATGAATAAGCCCTTTGCCTAACGCTGGGTTAGGCAAGCTTTTTATGAAATGGATGAATTAAGGAGAGAGTTTTTCGAGCACTTGGCCTTTGGTTTCAATGGCAAACAAGAAGGTCACTAAGCCACCAATCAGCGCCACAACCGCCAGCACACTAAACACATATTGAATGCCATAGCCACCAACCACGAGGCCCACCATAACAGGACCAATTGCAGAGCCGGCACGTAGCCAAGCGGTACTAAAACCAATGCCCATCGCACGTAGGCGAGTTGGGTAAAGTTCGGCAGCGTAAAGGTATAAAGAGAATGAAATGGTCTGCAAAATGGCATAGCTCAGCGTTGCTAAAATCACAACTTCCATCGCCGATTTTGCACCTAAAATCGAGAGGCTCATGAGTGGAATGATCGCTAAGAAAAACGCTGCACTGTACCAAGGACGGCGGCCGACTTTATCAATCATCAACGCACAGATAATAGAGGCAATTACACCCACGCCCGACGTAATCCAGCCATAACCTAAACTGGTTTGAAGCGACAAGCCAAAGTGCTGTTTGTAGAGAGAAGGCAGCCAAGTCACCATGGCATTGTTCACCATATACACGCAAAACCACATGCCCCATAGCGTAAAGGTACGTTTACGGTAGATGCCACGGAACAGCTCACGCCAGTCGGTTTTTGCCATGCCTTGCGGGTTAATTTCTTTAACCACAGGTTCAGGCAAAGTTTTACCGCTTTTGATGGCACTGTCTTCAAAACTTTTGACGACTTGATCTGCTTCTTTAAAACGGCCTTTTGAAGCCAGCCAGCGTGGTGACTCAGGCAAGAAAAACCGTAAAGGAATGACCAGTAACGATGGAATTAGACCCACAATAAACATGACTTTCCAACCGTAAATTGGCATCAGGAAAAATGCTGCCATGCCTGCAAACATCAGGCCGAGAGGGAATAAAACTTCATAGAGCAAGAAAAACTTACCACGCTTTTCTGCACCAATAAACTCGTTAATATAGGCACTCGCTACAGGCACTTCACCGCCTGTTCCCACACCTTGTAAGAAACGGAAAATTAACAGTGACATTCCGCTCCATGCAAACAGACAAGAAATGTCCATTGCCACAAACAGTAAAATGGTAAAAGACAGTACTTTTAAGCGACCGACTTTTTCGGCAAGTGAACCAAAAAAGATGGCACCGACCAGTTGCCCGACATAGCCCGCAGCAATAATCGCACCGACATAGGCAGGCGTCAGGTGCCATTCGGTAATGAGCTGGGGTAAAGCAAAAGCAATCGCAAGCACAGTATAAGCGTCAAAAAAGGTCGCTATACCAATGGTAATTCGCATAAATTGCATTCGACCAGTGACGGGTAGTCGTTCAAGTCTTGCAATAATTTCCGCATTTTTTTGATGATGACTAATTTGTTCTACATCCGCTAGATTTGTCATCTTATATCTCCTTATCACTACATTCCTCGTAGTTTTGTTGTTCTATTTCGCACTACCTGTTCACCACAGTTTGCATGCTTTTTATTATTATTTTTAAGAGACATGCCCGATGTTTGGCCTCAGGCAGCGTACAGGAAAAAAAGGCTAGCGTACATGCTAGCCCGAATAGAATTTAAGCAACGGCTTGGGTTAAATCGACCTTGCCAATTCCGGCTTGACGCATCGCATCATGAATTTCTTGCTCAGCACCATCTGCCAGTGGAAGCAGTGGCGAACGTACAGTGGCATGGTCCAAAATTCCGCGAGCAACCAATGCATGTTTAAGCGCGACCGTACCTTCCATGTGTGAACCGCGGTGATAGACATTGCGAGTCACTGGTAATAGTTGATCGTGAATGGCACGAGCTTTGGCGTAATCTTTAGCTTTACCTGCTTTAATCATTTCAATTAACAGTTCAGGGGCAATGTTGCCATAACCAACCAATGCACCGTCTACATCAAACATGGTGTGAAGCAAATATTCATCGTGGCAAGTCAACACCTGTAAGTCTGGGCGTTCACGGCGAATAATCGGAATTTCAACATCCCAGCGGCGCATGTTACGCACACCATTTTTCATGGCAAACACACCTGGCTGTGCAGAAATATCAAGTAAAGTCTCTAGGTCGTAAGTCGCTTTAGTCGCATCTGGATATTGGAATAAAATAGATGGCAAACCGCTTTCTTCATAAATTGCTTTATAGCGGTCTTGTGGTGCGCCTTTTTGATAGCCAAAACGCAACCAGCCATGTGAAGGGTAAATCAAACCTGCCGAGGCACCTGCGCTGACTGCACGTTTTGCTTCTTCTGCTGCAACCGAAGTACCTTCGAGGGTAATCCCTGCGATTACCGGAATTTTGTCATCTACCGATTTAACAAAGCTTTCGATGACTTGCATTTGTTCTTTTTGCGACAAGAATGTTCCTTCACCTGCATGCCCAAGAACAACCAAGCCTTTCACACCATCAATGCTGCCTAACCATGAACCTAAACGTTGAATCGCATCATGGTCTACTTGTCCGTCACGGGTAAAAGGAGTCACAGGTGCTGGGGTTAATCCACGTAAATCTAAACTCATAATCGTACTTCCTATACAGTGTAATTAAATATTCTCTGGTTCTTAATCTGACTTAAATCGTGTTGTAGAGAACATGATTGGAGTATAGAAATAGGTGAGCTATGTAGGAATTACCAATTCTTGAATTTCAGTTATACTGAAAATGTATGGCTAAAAATGCTGCCTATGACGGTTTAGGAAGAATCGATGAATTATGAATTATGGAAAATATTTTTAGATGCGGTGGAACTCGGTAGCTTAAGCAAAGTCGCCATGCTGCATAACACCAACCAACCGCAAATCAGTCGGCAAATGAACGAGCTTGAAGCGCAATGCGGTGGTCGTTTATTTAACCGAACCGGACGCGGTGTCGAACTCACCGATTTAGGCCAGCATTTACTTCCTAAAATTCGTTCATGGCTGAACGTGACCGATCAACTCAATAATGAAATTTTGCATTCGACCGATACACCCATTGGTACAGTTCGCATTGCCAGTTTGCCATCTACTTCACATCCATTGTTATCGACTCTGTATAAAGTGCTTCAAGAGAAATATCCCTTAATTAAACTGTCGGTACGTGAAGGGCAAGGGGTGCATTTAGAAAAATGGCTGGAAGATGGCAGCGTCGATTTAGCCATACTCTATCGATTTAACCCAACGCCTAAACAGGGCGATGTTTACCTTACCGAAGCTGATACTTATTTGGTCGGTTGTGAAGGAGATGTGCTTACTCAGGCCAGTGAAGTCGATTTTAAAGAGGTAAGTCAGTTACCGTTAGTCACGTTTTGCAGGCCAAGCAACTGGCGCAATTTTTTAGACCACATGGCTTATGAAAATGGGGTCGAGTTGAATATTGTGTTTGAAGCTGACTCGATTAGTTTACAAACCCATTTGGTTTCCGAGTCTCGCATGTACACCATGTTGGGGCCGCAAGCGTTAAAGAAGGCCAGCCAATACACATCAATTCAAGCCGCAAAAATTATTAACCCCGCACTCAAGCGCTATATTTCTTTGTCTATTTCTAAACATGGCTATTTAACACCTGCCTGTAAGGCGGTGATGGAAGAAATTAGAAATTTAGCTGATTTGCTCTAAGAGAGGTGCAGTAAAGCGAGAGGGCAATTAATTCACTTTATTAAACAGTGATTTAAGTTTTACTTGAATTATTGCTTGACTTGTTTAAATGATAATTATTATCATTTGTAGGTTCCTTGTTTTGAGTCCAATTGCTGTGAACAAAACTTCTTTGCTTGTAGATCAGTTGTATAGAAGTCACCAAAGCTGGCTTCACCAATGGTTGAGACAAAAATTAGGTAATACTGATCAGGCCGCAGATCTGGTTCAGGACACATTTATTAAACTGCTACAAACGCGTGACGAGCTATTCGGCATTAAGGAACCGCGTGCCTATTTAACGTCGATTGCTAAAAACCTGCTGATTGACCAAGTGCGCCGTAAACGCATTGAACAGGCCTATTTAGATGGCTTGAGTCAAATGGAATATATGCTTGATGCGGTGGCTTCACCCGAAGAGCAAATGCAAATTATTCAAGCGATTAACCAACTTTGCAAATCACTCGAAGGGGTTTCCGAAAAAGCACAGCAAGCTTTTATTTTGCATTACCTCGAAGGCTATACCCATAAAGAAATTGCCGAGCGTTTAAATGTTTCGACCAAAATGATTCAAAAATATTTGGCGAGCTGTTTAATTCAGTGCTACCAAAACCGACAAGACATGGACGCATGTATTTAAATGGCTATGGACAAAAGCAAACATCATCAGCTCGTTGAAGAAGCCGCGCATTGGATTGTTCAACTGAGTTCGGATGATGAAAGCTCACGAAAAACCGCCAAACAAAAATTTGAAGAGTGGAAAAAAACCAGTGAGCAACACCGCCAAGTGGCTGCCGATATTGAGCAGTGTATTGGATCAATTCAAAAACTTTCCCAAACCAGCGGACATAAAAAAGTCACCAAGGTTGCCCTTAAGGCTGGTCTAAACTCAGGCAAAGCCTATAAACATTTACGTGCAGGAACAGCTTTTGCGGTTGTTTTTGTTGCCATGAGTGGGGCGTTATTTTATTTAACTGACACCACCGTGGCCTATGTGACGGCAGACATTCACGGGCAATCGGGGCAGTGGACTACGCAAACCTTGCCAGATGGTTCACGTTTAATTTTACGTGGCAAAAGCGCAGTCAATCTTGATTTTAAAACCAACCAGCGAGTGGTTGAGTTGGTGCAAGGTCAAATTTATGTCGATGTTGCTAAAGATAAAACTAGACCCTTTTTGGTCAAAACCAGTCATGGGCAAATTCAGGCACTCGGCACAGCTTTTAGTGTCAGTTATGACGCTTCGGCAACTGAACTCAAAATGTTGCACTCAAAGGTAAAAGTAGAAGCCACACAGGTTAAAACGCTCCAATTGCATGCGACTCGTCAGGCGATTGTTGAAGCAGGGCAAGTCATTAAAATGGACAAAAATGGCGTACAAAAACTGCCTGCACTAAATGTGTATAACGAACAGCAAAAATGGCAAAAGCATCAGCTTATGGTAGAAAACCTGCCGCTGAATCAAGTGCTACAAGAGCTAGATCGCAACTACAAAGGCAAAATTATTTTTAATGATGCGGCGTTGCAACATGTGCGGGTCAATGCTGTGTTGTCTTTAGACCAAACCACAGAATCACTTAAGCTTTTGGCTACGGTTTTTCCAGACCTGAAAATTAAGCAAATCACACCGTTTGTGGTCATGATTTCTTTAAAATAATAAAAAATTAAATTTATTTTCAATTTTAGGTTCCACTTTTTTGAAAGTCGTTCGTCATAGTAAGTAGAAGCAATAAATATGGATCATTTTAATTTGTTGTATTGAATGATTCTTATTACGATGTACTGGGGCAGGGCAAATGAAAAAAGCGGGAACAGGGCAAAAGCGGAATCGATCGATTTTTCGATTCTCAACACTAGCGTTTGCCATACATGCTGTGTCGATGGGTGGGCTTGTTACACTGCCTAAGCAGCAGGCCTATGCAGAAACAGCCGGAGTTAAAAGCTATTACATTCCTGCTGGTCGCCTTGCTAACGTACTGAATCAGTTTGCCGAACAATCGGGTACTTCAATTGCAATGGATGCCCAGCAACTCCAAGGGTTACATAGCCTAGGCTTAAAAGGCAATTTTGCTGTCGAGCAAGGTTTTGAGCAGCTTTTAAAAGCAACCGAATTTAATGCTGTAAAAGTTGGGCAGGGCTACACGCTCAGCAAAAAATCTACACCACGAGTAAGTTCATCTAAGGTTCAGGCTGCTAGCCTGCCGCCAAGTAGTGCCGTAATTGAAGAAGATGCATCGGTACGGCTCACGCCAATTGTGGTGTACGGCAAAGAAGACCGTGACACAGAAGGCTATAACAAAGTTTATGATGCAAACCGTTCTTCGGTCTATGCGGGCAAAGACTATGTTGAACGCTTTAAAGGAACCAACCCAGCCGATGTTTTACAAGGCATGGTGGGAGTCTATAGCGGCGATGCCCGCAACAGTGGCGCACTCGACCCAAGTGTACGTGGTGTGCAGGGCGTTGGCCGTGTGCCTTTAACCATTGATGGCACCGAACAGTCGATTGCCGTATGGCGTGGCTACAACGGGGTAAATAACAGAAACTATATCGACCCCAATCTCATTGCGGGCATTGAAGTCATTAAAGGCCCGTCTTTAGAGCGTAATACCACAACATCTGTGGGCGGCGGTGTAGTCGTTAAAACGCTAGAGGCCGATGATATTGTTCGTCCGGGTAAGTCTTTTGATGCCGAGTTAAAAGTAGAAGGCTCAACCAACTCAATTGATCCGTCTTTGCCAGACATGAGTAAAGTGGGCCAAAACTACGATGACACAACACCTTGGATTGACATGAATGGGGTCAAATATGACCCCGATATTTATAAAAAGAACCGTACCAGAAGTGATAACTCTCATTTTTCAGGCGATGACTTGGCGGGGCGACTGGCAATTGCCACCAAGCAAGATAAATTTGATTTACTGGCAGTTTATGCAGTACGTGAGCGCGGCAATTATTTTTCGGGCACACATGGCGCGGGCTACTATAAACGAGCGACGCCAGACAGCAGCCTCGATTTTATTCCTTACTTTGCCTATGCCTATCAACCGGGCGATGAAGTTCCCAACACTTCAAGTCATATGGAGTCGTGGTTATTAAAAGGGACCTATCGCCCAACCGATAACCAGACCCTTAAACTGACCTACCGAGATACTAAAAATATTTTTGGTGAAATTATGCCGTCTCGAATTGTTTGGGGTATTACGCCTGACTTAGGTGTTCCGCAGTGGCCTTTAAGCAATATTCACTCTAAAGCCTATAGCCTCGAATATAAGTTTAAGCCTGAGAATAATCGCTGGATTGATTTCTATGCCAACATTTGGCAAACCGACACCGAAAGCCAGACCTACACACGTGGTGGCTGGCCAACCACAATTGATTTTCGAGATAACACCATTATTAACACGGCGATAAGCCATTCTGACAATACGCGTAAAGGCATTACGGTCAGTAATAAAACCCGTTTGTTAGACCAGCTTGATTTGACGCTCGGTGGAAGTTTCTTAAAAGAAAAGCTGACGTCTGACGATATATATGGCGAATTTGGCCCAAGTTATTCGCTCTATCAGGCACTGCCACGAGCAGGGCGTCGTGAGGAAAAAACGTTCGACTTTAACTTTAATTATAGACCGTTGTCTTGGTTAAGTTTTGATGCGGGCATGCGTTATCGCTCGTATTGGGCTGTTGATGACTTTTTAAATAAGTCTTTGCAGACCGAGATTGACCCGAGTTTAAATCCGCTTTTTACCAAAAAAAGTAGGCTTAAAGAATATACCTTTGAATATCAGACCATGCCTGAGAGTTATACCTCGACTCAGCAGCGTTTAATCAATGTTTTAAAACAGCGCTATGCCACAAAAAATCCTGATTGGGATGGACAGCTCGAAACTGTGCCTGCATCAGAGAGCACGTTGTATAACATGATCTGGTCACAGAAAAATACGCTGAGCTGGAAAGCAGATGCGAATGGGCAATTGTCGCTTGCCGATAATCCTTTAAACCAGCTCAATGCCTCTGGACAAAAGTACGTCGTAACTGGCGGGAACTTTATGTCAGTGGTAGACCAAGTTCCGGTTGAGTCTGCCGACAAAGTTAAAGATAGTGGCTGGGCACCGCAATTAGGCGCCTCAATTCATCTCACGCCAAATAGCAGAATCTATGCACGCTATGCAGAGGAATATCGCTTACCAAGTTTGTTTGAAAGCACTGTTGGTTTTTCTGCCATGTTGCCATATCAAACAATCAAGCCTGAACACGCTTTTAACTACGAAGTGGGTTATGTCTATGATATGCGCGATTGGTTCAGCACAGCGCGCAATGCCGACATTAAGCTCGCCTATTATTACAACAAAACCAAAAATGTGATTGAGCGTGATCAAAACCTTATTTTTACCAATATGGATGAGCAAAAGCTGTCAGGTCTAGAGTTACAAAGTCGTTTTGATAATGGCGGTTTTTTCACAGACTTGAGCGTGGCCTATAACTTAAAAAATGAAGTGTGTGACACCAATAGTGCCATTAACAAAATGATTTTAGGCGGCACGGTTCAAACCGAGCAGGGCCTTGAGTTCCGTGAACCGTATCAGCGTTGTGTTGATGATGGTTTCCCAAATGGCTACTTGGTAACCATGGCCACTCCTGAACTGAGTTTTCACGGTTTGCTTGGTGCACGCTTTTTTAATGAAAAGTTAGAGCTCGGTGCACGTGCAACATTCTATAAAGCTTATGAAAGCCCGCTACGAAAAAACAATGATGCTAGCGTCAATAAAGGCTATTACCTCAATGTGCCTTTGGCTTGGGACGACACGTGGATTTTTGATGCCTATGCGCGTTATCAGGTCGATAACTACAACACGGTTGAGTTTGTCGGCAGTAATCTTTCTAACCAGTTTTATATCGATCCTTTAACCCGTAGTGCCATGGCTGCACCCGGCCGAACGATGAAAATTAGTTGGACCACTAAATTTTAAACAGAATTTGATTTCCTCTATACATACATAAAAGGGGAATCAGGTAACGGTAAATAATAAGGTTGAATGATTATTATTTACAAAAAAACTGAGTAGGTTTGCAGCTGGGCCTACTCAATAAACTAAAAATAGCGAAATCGTTATTTTAAATTAAACAATAACTTAGTTTTAAAAAAGATGGAGTAACAACAAATGAAAATCTCTCAATTGTTCTTGGGTCTTGTTGCTTGTTCAACTGTATTTGCTTATGCAGGTATTGATGGTATTTCGAGTAATGAAAGTAACATCAAAATTGGTGCTGCTGCCAATGCAAGCCATCCGGGTGGTGTGTCAGCGGTATCGGTTCAAGCTGCGGGTGCGCCATATAACGCTTTTACAGGTTTTAGTTCTTTAAAAGGTTTGGCTCAGGCTTTCGCTGCTCAGGGAACGAGTAACACCAATGTAACGGTTGGCAGCAAAACCTTTAATATTTCGCATATTCCAGTGTCTGCAATGCCACCTTCACACAGTGCATTAGGTAATTTTAACTTTGGTCAGGTGGGCACACAGGAAGTCTATTTTGGTGAATGGTGGAAAGCGGGCGACACACCGGCAAGCGCGAGCCATACCGTTTACTACGCGGGTGATAACACCAATACCACTGTTCCAACTGCGGGTACTGCAACTTATACCGTTGCAGGGATTAACGGTTCTGGAAGCAATCTGTTAAGTGGTACGTTCACGGCAAATTATGGCGCGGGGACACTTGAAGGAACGCTTACCGGAACAGGTACGGCTGTTTCATCATTAAGCCTAGATGGTGTGGCATTTAACCCGGGTACTGCTGCGTTTGCAGGTTTGGCAACTGCTAACGGTACGGCTGGTGTCGACAACTCTGGTGTGGTTCAAGGTCAATTCTTTGGCGCAAATGCTTCAGCTTTAGCGGGTATTGCCCAATTTGATAACGTGTCTTACAACACTGCATTTGGCGGTGCTAAAAATTAATGAATGCAAAAGGAATCTACATATGTAGGTTCCTTTTGTTTTTTGGGCTTTTGCTTGGTTGCTTCAGGTTTATTGTTTTATGAAACGAACGCTTTTGTGCTGTCTGACATTGTTGAGTTGTCCATTTTTATATGCTGATGAAGACACACAGCTTCGTCTCAATCAAAGCCTGGACCAAACACTTTTAGAAGAACAGCGCCAGTTTCACGAGCAGGGAACCATTCGTAGTACCGAGCAATTACCTAAACTTCAAATTAATGGACAAGAATACAGTGTTGAGCAAAACCCGAATGATCTTGCCAAGGCGTTATATTTGGCAGTCATGCAAAAACAGTGGCTCAAAGCCACGGTTTATTTAAAACATTATAAGAAATATGTTGGCTACGATCGGGCTTTAACCGACTTTGCCGAAGGGGCAGTTGCACGTTCTCAGGGTCAACTGAAATTGGCTGAACAAAAATTTCAAAGCAGCCTAAAACAACAACCTCATAATTTAATTTGTGAACTTGAGTTAGCGCGCGTGCTGTTTGAACAACAGAAAAATAAGGAAGCAGCACGCCTTTTTATTTCCATTCAAGACAAACTGAAACAAAGTGACCCTGCGGTAATCCCGTCTGGAGTTTTAACCACAGTGAATACTTTTGTTCAGGCATTAAAAAAACGAGACTCTTGGCAAGGCTCGGTTTCAGCGGGTTATACCTATGTCAGTAATTTAAATAGTTCTTCTGAACAGAGTAAAACATGGACGCTTTATGGAAAAGATAGTAACGGTAATATTATCCCAATTGAGCAAGTTACCCGTGGGACGCCTAAAGCTGAGTCGGCAACGGGTTTAGATTACGAAGCCAGTCTTATAAAACGCTATGCGATTAAGGGGCATCATGGCGTGGCTTTACGTGCGCTGGCGTTTGGACAGTCCTATAACGACCACGCGGCATTTAATGAATCTACCGTTAACATTAATGCTGGCTACAGCTACTTTGACTTAAAAAATCAAATTGGGGTGAGTCCGCTTTTTGAACATAAACGTTATGGCAATGATGGCCTTTACAATGCGTGGGGCGCGCGTGCCGAGTGGATGCATTTTATCTCGGCAGATAAAGCCTTCAAGCTTGAGGCTGAGAGTAAAGATTTAAATTATCAGAAATATAAAACCCTAGATGGGGTAGAAAGTTCAGCTTTTGCTACTTTCTGGAAAATTCTCCCAAATCAGTGGACCGTTTTTAGTGGTTTAGACGTAGTCGACCATTCGACCCAAGAGAAATATATGGCTGCCTATCAACAGCAAGGTGTGCGGTTGGGGTTAAGCAAATCTTGGAGCACTGGATTTAATACCACTTTGCTGAGTTCTTATCGTTGGCGTCTGTTTGATAAATATGCAGAAACTTTCTTGGCACGTCGTCATGATTTTGAACAGAATTATACCTTTGTTGTGCAAATGCCGCGCTTTGAGTTTTATGGTATGACGCCTAATTTAACCTATCGCTATAACCATAATAAAAGCAATGTCGATTGGCTCTATTCCTACGATAAACACAACATTAGCCTCAAGCTTGAGCATCGTTTTTAGGGAATAAGTCATGAAATCAAAATCTTTATTTCCTACACATGAGCCAATGGTTATGTTGCCTTTACCTCAAGGGCCGAAGCATTTTTATAAGTGCTTAACCGTAGTTGTGGTGATTGGTCTGCATGTATTTGTTATCTGGATGCTGAGTCATTTAATTGAACCTTATACTTTTCAAGCATCGCCAAAAGTAGATGCTTTAAAAGTAAGTTTTGTGTCGCTGGCACCTGCTAAAAAGCCATCGGCTGAAAAGATCGAAAGCCAACCTGAAAAAAGTGTAACGCCTAAATCTACATTAAACAGTTCGGTATCTTCAGTACCTGAAGAATCAAAAAACTCGCCTACCAATATTCAAACATTAGCATCAAAAACTGCCTCTAAAGAGGTGGTGCAAAATAATTTAAATGACAAACAGCAAGCACCATCAAAAATGACTTTAAACAATACAACTTCGCTCCAACCATTGCAGCGTACAGAAAGGCGAGCGATTCATAATGATAAAAAACTGAGTTCGACAGACCTTGAACAAATGCAAACTGAGCATTTGCCACAAAACACCAATAGTGAAACTAATAATGGCGGCGTCAAAACACCCGCAACGCAGCAAGAATATTCCAAAGCCCCTAGCACTCAAGTTGAACACGATGACGTTGTTCAGGTGAGTAGCGTGGATGTGCTGAGTTTTGGCGGGCTTGATTATGATGATCGAGAGTTAAAACAACAAAATCGTTTGGTTGAGCTTCGGATTCGCATTAATGAAAAAGGGCAGCCAATCGACATCCAATTACGTCAAAGTTCGGGCATTCAAAGCCTTGATGAGCGGGTTATGCAAGCTACACGTAAATCCAGATTTAAACCCCACAAAATTAACGGTCGAGCTGTGACCATTGTTGTGGATTTTCCAGTCCAACTCAAACTCAATCGGGCCCGTTAACCGATGAGCGATATCCATTTTGCAGGAGAAAGATGATGAACTCATCTACAGACCAAATCATTAGCAACAGCTTATCTTTACGTTTGAAACAAGAAACCGCTGCTGAACACGAACGTATGCATCAATTAATGTCAGAGGCAAAGGTATTTTCAAGTAAAGAAAAATACGCGCAATTTACGTTGTCTCAATATTATTTCCAGCGTGAAATTGAACATCTTTTTGAAAAAGAGGGTGTGGCAGGACTGATTCCCGACCTCGACATTCGTGGCCGCTCAAAACAAGCACTTGCCGATTTAAATGATTTGGGTATTCAACCTAACGAACAGCAATTACACAGTGAAAACGTACAACTACCCGAAGCTTTAGGCTGGATTTATGTGTCTGAAGGTTCAACTTTAGGGGCTGCATTTTTATTTAAAGAAGCTCAAAAGCATTTGGGTTTTTCTGAAACGTTTGCTGCGCGTAATTTAGCTGCCTATCCAGAAGGGCGCGCTAAAGTTTGGAAACGTTTTATTCAAGCACTTGATAAAACAGGCTTTGACCAAACCCAACAAGACCGAGTCGTTCAGGGAGCGTTAGATGCCTTTGGATATTTTGGTCAGGCGCTTGATCAGCTTGATGAATTGAAATAATAAAAAGTGGATAAAGGGAATACCCGATATGGACAAACTCAATCAAGTAAATGCAATCGTAAAACATGAGCAGTCGTTAGCACCTGCTCAACCAGTCAGTAAGCTTGCCCGTTCTGTTTGGGCGCGGTGGGTGTTTATTGGTTTGGCTTGGTTGTGTATTGCGCTTGGCATATTGGGTATTTTTATTCCGGGTTTACCCACCGTTGATTTTATAATTTTGGCTGTTTTCTTTGCGGCTCGTGGCTCTGAAAAACTTCATCAATGGTTTCGAAATCATCGTTATATCGGTCCACTCATTCGTGAGTGGCAAGAACATCGGCGTATTCCAAAAAAAGCAAAATACATCTCGACGTTGAGCATGAGTTTGGCTGCGGGCCTTATGATTTGGACTATTCCACATCCGTGGTTTGTCTATCCTGCAATTTTATGTATGGCTGGGGTGTTAGCCTGGATGTGGCTTAAAAAATGAAAAAATTATGATCTGCACTGTTGCATGGTACGCATCATGGTTTTCACGAAATCACGCGGTACTTCAGGACTTTGAAGGCTTAAACTTCCAAGTTTATGCATGAGCTTAGGGGAGTATTGACGTTCTAAACGATGATAAATACACAGACAGGTTGAACGGCTATGTCCAGCTGCGATGCATTTTGAGTAAAAATCACGGTGTGCATTACTTTTATATCCAGCAGAGGCAATTGATACAAATAATAATCCCCCTAAAAAAACTAAATAATGATAAAGCGACATATATCTACTCGTGATTGTTGTTTTGCATTATCCATATCTGGCATAACTTTTTCAGGTTTAAAACCAGTTGATATCAACTCGTGGCTTCATCATAGTCAGAACAGTTTTAGAGGTCAAATTGATTTGCGGATGAGAAGCGTTTAATGTTTTAAAAGTAAACAATCGTTATTGTTGCTGTTTTGAAGACAGTGTTGCGACATTAAACCCTCTATGTTTTTACATGCTTTTTTGTTTTTATAAACGCTTTAGTTTTGATTTGTTTTTAAATATTTAAAACATCTTTGTACTGAATTAATGACTTTAAAATAATAGGATGCAGCTTATGCCTGATACCTCAATGCAACAAGAGAAACAAAGTACTTGGGCCATATGTCGAGATCCTGTTTTGCTGACCATGGTGGGCGGGGCAATTGACACCATTGGTTTTATTGCATTGTTTGGTTTTTTTACCGCGCATGTGACGGGGAACTTAGTGTTGGCAGGCGCTGCATGGATTAAAGGCGGCTCAGGTCTATGGATCAAGCTCGCCGCTATCCCGCTATTTATTTTGACAGTAGTGATTACCAAACTGTTAATTGACCGCAGTCAGGTCAAGCATAAAACGCTGTCTTATTTATTTTTATTTGAAGCCATTTTTCTATGTGCCTTCATGGTTGCAGGCCTTTACTTTGAGCCATTTAAAAATCCCGATGCGCTAACAGTTGCAGTAACAGGCGGGCTGGGTTTAATTGCTTTGGCTATTCGTAATACTTCTAGCAAAACGCTCATTAAAAATATTAGCCCCAGTACCATGATGACTGGCAATACCACGCAGCTCGGAATTGATATTGCCAACTTACTTAAAAACAATAATGCAGCTAATCGGGCTAGTTTTCTGAAAAGCGCGAGTATTGTGATTGGGTTTGTCATTGGTGCTTTCTTGGGAGCGGTACTCTATGTCTATTTTGATTTCTGGAGTGTAGCGCCGTTTATCTTACCCATTTTGTATTTTTCATATTTAGCTTCACAGCAAAAGTTTAACCAAGCTTAATGAGAAAAAAGAATAAATTAGCCTGAATTAAAATGAGTTCAGGCTTTTTTTCGAAATAAAGAAAAATGAAAGCGGAGTCGAAATTGTTCGTTCATTGCTTTACAGGCATAATGACCAGATGGGGAATATATTCGATTAAGGAAGGCACAATGACAAAGTCTTACCATTATTTAGTGATAACAATAATGGCTTTGCTCAGTGGCTGTCAGGTTATTCATTTAAAAGAAAGTAATTTAAGCAATGCTTTAAAAAGTAAGAATGAAAGTATTCTGACCGATGGCACCTTAAGCCATCAAACCCAAAACTTACTGTATTTGGTCAAAAAAGATGAAAAGTCTTGTCTGCAAAATTTTGATGATTGTTTAAATAAAATTCAAAGCTTGTCTGAAAATAGCAGTCGAGAAGAACGCTATGCTGCGCTGAGTGAAATCTATTTAGCCAAGGCCTTAGATGTTGGGCGTAGTAGCCAGTGTAATGTCATTAATAAAAGTAGCAGTTGTATTGAGCAAGAGTTAGCGTTGTTTGATAAAAGCTTACGCTATAGTTATGTCTATTTATTTGACTCTGAAGAGTCGCCGTTCGATCGGGTATTTGACCATCGCCAAAATCAGGTGCGTATTTTTTATAACGTTGCCTTGTCGAAGCTTATGACCACGTATTTTAATCATTTAAATACACATCGTTTTCCACCGCTGCTGAAAGCAGACGGGCATGAGTACCACGTCAATTTTGACCACGCGGTAGATGTACAAAAGATTGAAGTCGATACTTTTCGCTCAAGCTATAACATGAACTTTTCTGGTTTTAATACCGTCAACCGTAAGGATGGTTTGGGGGCAGAGTTTATTGTCGGGCGTAAAGAAAATGATGTAAATCACGGCTTCATTTTAGACCCCGATGCTTTTTATGCTCAGCAGAATAATCCCAACATACATTTACCACGCTTCTTTCCGGTCACGGCCATTGCTTACCCTAAACAAAAAGCCACAGCAGATCAGGTCATTGCAGGGGCTGATTTAGAAATTGCGATGTTTGATCCATATCGACAAGACCGTGTAAAGGTTGAAGGTGTGGACTATCCGCTCACTGCCAACTATTCGGCGCCTTATGGGCTATGGCTGTCAAAATATAATTTAGGTGCAGCAGGTTATTGGTCTTTAATTAATAAAGAAGCCAATTTGATCATGCCGCATTTATATATGCTGGAACCTTTTAACCCAAATAAGAAAATTATTGTGTTTATTCATGGTTTGGCTAGTAGTCCAGAGGCTTGGGTGAGCCTAACCAATGATATTATGGGCGATGCCGAATTAAGACAAAATTACCAAGTTTGGCAGGTGTTTTATTCAACCAATATGCCGATTTTTGAAAGTCGTTTTCAGATTTATTCTTTGCTGAATCAAGCTTTTCAAAACGTTGCCAAAGACAGCTATGCCGCACATGATGCCGTATTGGTTGGGCATAGTATGGGCGGAGTGATTAGCCGCCTATTGGTAAGCGATGCTGATGTTTCAGAGCAAGCCATACAAAAAATGAATGAAGCGCAGTTAAACCGTTTAAAAGAAAATCCGGTCATTCGGGAGCGTTTTCAGTTCAAAGCTTTACCTTATTTTAAGCGGGTTGTTTTTGTATCATCACCGCATCATGGTACAGATTACGCTGACCGTTGGTTTACCCAAATTGCCCGCCGTGTTATTCGTTTGCCTGCTGATTTTTTTATTGCTGTTGAAATGAGAGATGAGAAAAACACGAAACTCAGAAAGGGCTTAATTGAAAACGGGGCAAGTAATTTAAGTCGTTCTTCTAACTTTATGCAGTTGACCCAAGCCATTCAACCATCGCCACAAGTGGTCTATCACTCGATTATGGGGAATATAAATGGTACGGCTGATAAGTTAAAAAGCAGCGATGGGATTGTGCCTTATCAAAGTTCGCATTTAGGTGGTGAACAGTCGGAGTTGATAATTAAGGGTGGACATTCGATTCAAACTAGCCCTGAGGCAATTTTAGAATTACGCCGTATTTTACGGTTGCACTTAAAGCAGTCTCAGTCTTCAAAATAGAAATTTTTGTTTTTAGAAAACCACTGCTGAACTGGTTCAACAGTGGTTGAAATGATTAATTTAGCTGGTTTTGATTGAGCGATTTTTTATGCTCAAAATAGCTGATTGAAAAAATAACTAAGCCGACCAAATACAACACGCCAGACAAGAGTAATAAGTCTAATCCTGCGGCATAGAGCAACCAAAGTGCATAAATTGAAGCGACGCTTGCAATCGCAATATGCGGCGTGCGTTTATGGCGAATGGATTCTTTCAGATAAAAAGCTGACACCAGAAAATAAGGCAGTAAAATCATGACCGATGAAATCAATAAAAGCTGGGTGTAGTTTTTATTGAAAAAATACACGGCAATGAGTGAGCCTTGTACCACAAGCGTTGTCAGCCAAAGGGATGAAATGGGTACATTATTCTGATTATTCTTTAAAAATAATTTAGGGAATGCACCATTTTTTGCAGCCAAAAAAGGAATTTCAGTAGCAAATAACGTCCAACTTAAATAAGACGATGCAACGGAAATAATCAGCCCGATAGTAATAATGATGGTGCCCGGCAAGCCGATCAGTTGCTGCAAAATGGTAGCCATAGAAGGGTTGTGCATGCCAGCAAGCGCTTCACGACTGACTACGCCGTAAGCCAATACCGTCACCATGACGTAAAAACTTAACGCCAGTAACACACCTAAAATGGTCGCTTTACCAATGTCATGACGTTTTTTTGCACGTGATGATAAAACCACTGCACCTTCAATACCAGTAAATACCCAAAGGGTAATCAGCATCAGGTCTTTTACTTGCTGCCAAAGCGGAACTTGCAAAGAAAAATCATGTAGGTTGAGTTTGAACAAATCAAACTTAAAGGCAATAAAGGTAAAGAAGATAAAAACCACCATTGGAATGATTTTGGCAATGGTTGCCAGTAAATTCACAATCGCAGCTTCTTTAATGCCTCGGCTTACTAACCAATGCACCAGCCATACAAAAATGCTTGAACCAATCAGCGAGTAAAGCGTATTACCTTCACCAAAAATAATATGGTCTTTGCTGTCGGTAAACATGCCGACGCCAGAAAAGGCAATGACGACATAGCCGACAATACCAATGGTGGTACACAACCAATAGCCCCACGCCGAGCAAAACCCAATCAGGTCTCCAAAGCCTTCGCGTGCATAGTTATAAATACCGCCATCTAGATCTGGTCGTTGGCGAGTTAAATGCAAAAGCGTGAGGGCCAAGAAAATAATGCCGACTCCGGTAATGAGCCATGCAACAAGAAGAGCAGAGCCGTTGGCAACCTGAGCCATATTTTGGGGAAGGCTAAATACGCCTGACCCCACCATAGAGCTAAATACCAGCGCTGTAAGCGACAACAATCCAATTTTGGCAGCAGACATGGTATTTATTCTTTAAAAAATTGAGAAAGTTCAGCAATGTGTTCTGGGCCAATACCGCAGCAACCGCCGACTAGGCTTGCGCCTGCTTGCTGCCATTGCTTAGCAAAACCAAGATAAGCAGGCACATCTAGATCTTTACGAATTTCATCCAGACCATCGTTAGCAGTAGCGCTTTCATCTTGTGGCGGGAAAGCGTTGGCATAGGCACCAATTTGTACAGACTCTGGAATGAGTCCTTTAATTTCATTAATTGCCTGCAAGATCACTTCAGGCTGGCAGCAGTTAAACAACACTGCTTTGGCATTTGATTGTTTGATGAAATCAGCCACTTGTTGCATGTTTTCGCCAGAACGAAGTCGTGCTTGTTCTTGTTTAATTTCATCTTGCAGCGTGAATGATACCCAGTAGTCCTTACCATCTTGAGGTAATAACGCATGGACTGTTTCAACTTCTTTTAAGCATGATTGGGTTTCAGCGAGCCAGAAATCTACTTCTGGCGCCAAGGTGTTAATAATTGGCTCAGCAAGGTTTTTAGCTTGTTCAGGTTGGAACAAGTCCGCACGGTAAGAACCAAATAATGGGGGTAAACAGCCAGCAATTTTGACATTTTTGCCGCTTTCTTTAACTGCATTTTTTGCTTGTTCGATGGCGACTTTAATTAAGCGTACGCCGTCAGTTTCAAAGCGTTCTTGACCAATATGAAACGGTACAACAGCGTAGTTGTTAGTCGTAATCACTTCTGAACCAGCGTTAATAAAATCGAGATGTACTTCTTTTACTGTTTCAGGGGCTTCAATGAGTGCAAGTGCAGACCACTCTGGTTGACGAAACGGAGCGCCACGGCGGGCCAATTCACGGCCTAAACCGCCATCTAAAATTTTCATAAATTACAACATAAAGGGAGAAACATAATTCAGCTAATCTAGCGTGTAGATGAATCGTGTTCAATCGCTAATATGCTCGATATATTTCTAAATAAATTAGATTGTTATGAATAATTTTTCTTAAGAGGAATTCTGTAAACGATGTTCAGTTTTACTGATGAACTTCATGTGAAACTGAAAATATTTTTATTTAAAAATACAGAATAAAAAATGATCTTATAGCGCGCCATATTGTTGCCAGCTTTCACCCGTGTGCTGCGTTTTATAATAGGCTTGAAGTTGTTCGAGCTGTGTAAAGTGTATGCTACACCAAATCAATAAACTGATGAATATTAAAACTTTAGATAAGCCACGAACTTTTTCTAGGCGAGCAAAAGCCAATAAAACAAAAAACAGGGCAGGTAAAAATATAAAGAACTGAACAGGGGAGAAAAATAGATGAGCAGTACTGAAATGTAATGCAACAGCACTGATGAGCAGATTTAGAACAGAACATAGCTTTTGATATTTACCGAGCTTAAATGCATAAGCAGTGATAGTAAGTAATACAGCTGAGCTGACATAAATCGATGTACCGCCAATCATCCACATATAAAACCCGCTTAACAAAAGATAAGCCAGCAGCAAAACAAGCATGAGCTTAAAACTAAATGACAAGAGGCGAGATGATGTGTTTAAAGGCGTCATAGCGAATCTAAATATCTCAAGTGAGGGCTTAAAAAACAAAAGGACGAATCGAAATTCATCCTTTTGGTATTTTACTTATACATCGTCAAACTTAGTTTGCTTTTGCAACTGGGGCAGCAGCAGTTTCATCGTTTGCAGCTTTGAACGGAGATGTATAGTTCAAGCCAAGCGTAGAACTTGTGTATTGACGAACTTTGTCGAGTAACACAGGGTCTTTGCTTAAGTCTTGTTTATAAGACACTACAATCTCATGAAGCTTCTGGTTCCACTTACCTTCAGTTTGCTGAGGGAAAGCTTTTTCAAGCAAGTTAAGCATGATGTATGGAGAAGTCGAAGCACCCGGAGACGCACCTAACAATGCAGTTACAGCACCATCTTTAGACGCAAAGATTTCTGTACCGAATTGAAGCGTTGCTGGTTTACCTGGTTCTTTTTTGATGATCTGAACACGTTGACCACCTTGGCTTAAACGCCAGTCTTCAGCTTTCGCATCTGGGTAGTATTTACGAAGTTCATTGAGACGGTCTTCATCTGACATCATGACTTGGCTTACCAAGTATTTAACAAGATCAAGGTTTTCCAAGCCAACAGTGGTCATTGGTAAAACGTTACTTTTGTTTGTTGATGCAAGCAAGTCAAGCTGAGAACCATTTTTCAGGAACTTGTTTGAATACGTTGCAAATGGTCCAAACAATACATATTTTTTACCGTCGATATAACGTGTATCAATATGTGGTACAGACATTGGAGGCGCACCAAGTTCAGCACGGCCATATACTTTCGCTGTATGTTCTGCAGTAATTTTTGGATTGTCAGTAATTAAGAACTCACCACCAACAGGGAAGCCCGCATATTGTTTCGCTTCTGGTAAACCAGTAAGTTGCAATAATTTAACTGCTGCACCACCTGCACCGATAAATACAAAACGTGTTTTAACGTGATCTACTTTACCAGTTTTCAAATTTTTGAAAGCCACTGTCCAAGTTTTGTCATCATTTTGGCTGATGCCAGTCACTTCAGTTGAAGTCTGTAATTTGAAATTAGGGTTTTGATTTAAATGACTCACTAATTGTTTAGTGATTGAACCATAGTTAACGTCAGAGCCAACATCCATACGAGTTGCTGCAACTTTTTGACTAGGGTCACGGTCATTCATCACTAAAGGTGCCCATTGTTTAATTACAGCTGGGTCTTCAGTAAATTTCATGCCTTTAAACAGCGGGCTTTGAATCATGGCAGCATAACGTTTTTCTAAGAATTGAACGTTATCGCCCCAAACGAAAGCAATGTGCGGAACTGGATTAATGAATGATTTTGGTTCAGCTAAAACGCCTTGTTTTACCTGATGTGACCAGAACTGTTTAGCAACTTCAAATTGAGAAGCAACTTTTTCAGCTTTGGCAATTTCCATCTTACCGTTTTTCTCTTCGGTATAGTTCATTTCCATAAAGCCAGAGTGGCCTGTTCCGGCATTGTTAAAGCCGTTTGAACTTTCTTGAGCAACTTGGTCAAGACGTTCATACATACGAATTTGCCAGTTTGGTTCAAGCAGTTGGTCTAAACAAGAAAACAATACCTGCAATTAAAATAAGAATGATTAATACCAGAAGGTATTTCAAAAACTTTTTCATGTAAGGGGGACCTTAAAATAAGTTATTTGAGTCACTTAAGGTGTGAGGAAACCTAGACAGCGTATCCAGACAAAATGGATATAAATGCGAAAGTGAATTCTCAAAATTCGAGAACTTCGAAAAAAATAAAAATGACTGGGCATTATCGCAAACACACTATATTTTAGACTAATTTTGCATTGACAAGACAATTTTTATAATAAATGGGGTTCATCAAAATCATAAATATGATTTATATTTAATCAAATTGAGTCCTAATAAGATAATTTAAGTTAGATATTTTTATTTAAACTTTTGAAAATAAAATAATAATTTTAATTTGATTAAAGTTAAATCACTTGAGGAAAATTTGCCTATAAAAATAGATTAATTTTTATTACATGCCATATTTGTGTAAACAAGCTGCTTATAAATGCTTATTTTCTGTCATACATCGTTCTTATTAATATTGGCTCTATAGATTTAAATTAAGGGCATATCTCTGTATAAGAAATATGCCCTTTAAGGTTTTATGATGCTACATAGAAAGGTGCAGTTGAACGTGGTAACGCTTCACGTCCACGAATTTGGTCTGCAATTTTCTCGGCAATCATAATGGTAGTTGCGTTTAAGTTACCGGTAATAATGAGTGGCATGATAGAGGCATCAACAACACGTAAACCATTCATACCATGTACACGACCTTGACCATCTACAACAGCCATTTCATCTTCACCCATCTTACAGCTACAAGACGGATGGTAAGCGGTTTCTGCATGGTTACGAACAAAGTCGTCAAGCTCTGCATCAGATTGTAGATGTTTACCTGGGCTAATTTCTTCACCACGATATGGGTCAAGTGCAGGTTGCTGCATGATTTCACGAGTGATACGAATTGCATCACGGAACTCGCGCCAGTCTTGTTCAGTCGACATGTAGTTAAACAAGATACTTGGATGCTCAAACGGGTCTTTCGATTTAAGTTTGATTCGACCACGTGAAGGCGAACGCATTGAACCAACGTGTGCTTGGAAACCATGTTCTTTCACGGCATTGCTACCGTTGTAGTTAATAGCAACCGGTAAGAAATGGTACTGAATGTTTGGCCATGTAAACTCATCCGAACTACGGATAAATCCGCCTGCTTCAAACTGGTTACTTGCACCAATACCTGTACCATTAAATAACCACTCGGCACCAATCGCAGGTTGGTTATACCATTTCAAGGCAGGGTATAAAGAAACGGGTTGCTTACATTTATATTGTAAGTACATTTCCAAGTGGTCTTGCAGGTTTTCACCTACACCCGGCAAATCATGAACCACATCAATGTCCATTGATTTTAAGAAGGTACTTTGACCTACACCCGAGCGCTGTAAAATTTGTGGTGATGCAATTGCGCCCGCACATAGTAATACTTCGCGTTTAACTAATGCGCGTTGTAAATTGTTTTGGTCAGCACCGATAATGTATTCAACACCAACCGCTTGTTTTTGATTAAACAAGATTTTGTTGGTTGTAGCATGAGTCAAAATAGTCAGATTTGGACGACCTTTTGCCATATCCAAATAGCCACGTGCAGTACTTGAGCGGCGACCTTTTGGGGTAACCGTACGGTCCATTGGACCAAAGCCTTCTTGTTGATAACCATTTAAGTCATCAGTACGTGGGTAACCTGCTTGTACACCTGCTTCAACCATGGCATGGAACAGTACGTTGTTGCCATTTTTAGGTGTCGCAACGGATACTGGACCACTATCACCATGGTAGTCGTTGCCACCAATGTCACGAGTCTCGGCTTTTTTGTAGTAAGGCAAACAGTCAGCATAAGACCAGTTTTCGAGGCCTTTATGAGTTGACCATTGTTCTAAATCCATTGCGTTACCGCGGATATAGCACATGCCATTAATTAAAGATGAGCCACCTAAACCTTTACCACGACCACATTCCATACGGCGGTTATTCATATGTGGTTCTGGGTCAGTTAAATAAGCCCAGTTATATCGACGACCTTGAAGAGGGTAGGCTAAAGCTGCCGGCATTTGTGTACGGAAATCCAAGCGGTAATCGGGGCCACCCGCTTCTAATAATAAAACGGTGGTATCTTTGTCTTCAGTAAGACGCGCAGCGAGTACATTTCCGGCAGATCCTGCGCCAATAATAATGTAATCATATTCTTTAATATTCATAACTATCCTTTTTTTACTAACAGTTTGCCTGAGCAATCTATAAAGACTGCTCGGCATATGTGATTTAGGTTGAAGTGTTTAGAGCGATTGAGGCATTAAAAAATGCTTTGATAATCGCCAAGTTCAACTTGAATAGATTTGATACGGGTATAGTGCCCAAGTGTGGTCAAGCCATTTTCGCGGCCTACACCAGATTGCTTGTAGCCACCGACTGGCATTTCGGCAGGTGATTCACCCCAAGTGTTAATCCAGCAAATACCTGCTTCAATCTGGTGAATAATGCGATGAGCGCGGCTAATGTCTTGAGTGACAACGCCAGCAGCTAAACCAAAGGTGGTGTCGTTAGCACGACGGATGACTTCTTCTTCGGTTTCATAGCTTAAGATGCTCATGACAGGTCCAAAAATTTCTTCTTGAACAATGGCCATCTGGTCAGTGCAGTCGCTAAATACTGTCGGTAATACATAAGCGCCTTTGGCAAGTTCACCTTCAGTCGCACGCCCACCACCGATTAACACTTTAGCGCCTTGTTGTTTGCCTGACTCAATGAAAGACAACACTTTTTCCATATGAGGGAAGCTAGTGAGTGGACCAAAGTTCGTATCTTCAGCCATTGGGTCGCCAATGCGAATGCGTTGTACACGCTCTACAACAGCTTTTTCAAAATCTGCTAAACGTGATTTTGGAACAAATACGCGTGTACCGTTGGTACATACCTGACCTGAGCTAAAGAAGTTCGCCATAACTGCAATATCTGCGGCACGGTTAAGGTCGGCATCTTCACAAATAATCAGTGGAGATTTACCACCAAGCTCCATGGTCACTTCTTTCAGCGTAGAACCAGCAGCACTTGCCATCACTTTTTTACCGGTTTCCACACCACCAGTGAATGAGATTTTTTCAATCACAGGATGTTCAGTGAGCCACTGACCAATTTCACGACCAGCACCTTGTACAACGTTAAATACGCCGTCTGGTAAGCCAGCTTCTGTATAGATTTCTGCAAGTTTAAATGCAGTAAGGGGAGTGGTTTCACTTGGTTTGAAAATCATGGCATTGCCGGCCGCAAGAGCAGGGGCAGATTTCCATAAAGCGATTTGAATTGGATAGTTCCAAGCACCAATACCGGCAACCACACCTAAAGGTTCACGGCGTGTATAAAAGAAACTAGATTCGCGAAGCGGAACTTGTTCACCTTGAATGGCTGTTGCAAGTCCTGCGTAGTATTCGAGTACATCTGCACCAGTCACAATATCAACTGTCGATGTTTCGCTATAGGCTTTACCTGTGTCGAGAGTTTCAAGACGGGCAAGCTCATCATTTCGTTCACGAAGAATGTCGACAGCACGACGTAAAATACGTGAACGCTCCATGGCAGTCATGGCAGCCCAGATTTTTTGTCCTTGTTGGGCACTTTGTACAGCAGCTTCAATATCTTGTTCAGAAGCTTGCTGAAGAGTCGCGATTGTCTCGCCGTTGGCAGGGTTAATACTATTAAATGTTTTACCACTGGTTGCTTTAACGTAGCGTCCATGGATATACAACTGATGAACTTGTACATCACTCATTTTGTCTCTCCTGCAAAGGCTTGTTCGCAAATTGCAATTGCGTTTGTACATAATCGTAAGCAATGGAACGAGCAAGGTTGCTGTCAAATTCGTTATGACGGCTTAAACTGCCTCGTAACCATAATCCATCAATCAATGCTGCCAACCCTCTAGCGGCAACACTGGCCTGTTGTTCATTCATTAACTTGAGGAAATAAAACTTCAAGTTGGAGTACAGGCGTTGATCATTAATCTTTTGTAAGCGGCTTAAGTCTGGTACATGCATACTTGCTGACCAAAAGTCTAACCAGACCCGCATTGCTTTTTCATTGACCTGACTAATGTCAAAGTTAGAGTCGATAATGGCCTTAATCTGGCTCTCTGGATGCGAATCTGCTTCTGCTCTGTACTGTTCGGTTTTACGACGCAGAACATTTAACATTTCTTGCATACAGGTATTTATCAACCCTTGTTTGTCACCAAAATAATGGCTGACAATGCCGGTCGACAACTCGGCTTTCTTTGCAATTTGTGCAATGGTGGTATTGGATAACCCCACTTCATAAATTACGTCGAGTGCAGCGTTCATGATTTCTTCACGTCGCACATGTTCTGGTTTTACTCTGCGTTTTGTCATGGTTGTCCACATCAGCACTTTTTAGGGGTGCTTAAAATTCAACATGTTAACTTGCAGAGCATCATAGCACTTTTTTATCATACTTGTTATTGATTGAACGTTCAATCAATAACAAGTATGATATGTAAAAATCAATGAATTTTTGAAGATAACTTCTAAAATAAAGAGGTGAAATCAAAGGTTCTTAAGGATAGGATGATGCGCATAAGTACAGTACTTATCACGTTATTTTGAGAAAAATACACCGATTGCAAGGAGCAATAAGATGGTGTTGAAAAGTGATAGATATTCTTCAGACCATATTCGGTTAAATCGTTTTGTATTTTGGAGTTCAGCCATCAGTATTGGCATTTTTGGCCTACTTTTTGTGCTGTTTCCAGAAAAAAGTCAGTTTTGGTTGACCTATGTACAAGAGCAGGTAAATCACTTTTTTGGGTGGTATTACATGCTGGTTATTGTGCTGTGTTTGGGCTTTGTTGCTTGGCTCGCTTTTTCAAAAGTAGGACAGATTCCTCTAGGTAAAGATGACGATAAACCTGAGTTTACTTATCTGGCTTGGACTTCAATGTTGTTCTCGGCAGGGATTGGTATTGCGCTACTTTATTATGGCGTGGCCGAACCTGTTGACCATTTTTTAAGACCGCCAGAAGGCGAGGCAGGAACGATTCAGGCAGCCCGTAATGCGATGACTTATAGCTTTTTGCATTGGGGGATTCATGGCTGGGTACTTTATGCATTGCTCGGAGTTACTTTAGGTTACTTCGCTTTCAGACAAAACTTGCCATTAGCACTGCGTTCAGCGCTTTACCCAATTTTTGGAGAGCGAGTGCATGGCTTGGTGGGTGATTTCGTTGATGGCTTTGGAATTTTAGCGACAGTTATTTCCTTGGTCACCAATTTGGGAATTGGAGCTTTGGTGCTCGTATCGGGTATTTGTTATTTACTTCCTCAAATTCCAGATAACTCTGCAACTTTAATTACTGCTGTGCTCATCATGATGTTCGTTGCGACGATTACGACAGTGGTGGGTATTGAAAAAGGTTTGGCGTGGTTGTCGCGTATTAATTTACGTTTGCTGTATGCCTTACTTTTATTTGTATTTTTAACCGGTCCGACAAACCATTTATTAAATGGTCTTGTGCAAAATACGGGCGATTACCTTAATAATTTTATGGGTAAAAGCTTTGATATGTATTTATACAACCAAAAAGCCAGTGGTTGGTTAGGTTCGTGGACCGTATTTTATTGGGCTTGGTGGATTGCTTGGGCGCCTTTTGTCGGCATGTTTATTGCGCGCATTTCAAAAGGTCGTACCATTCGCGAAGTTGTATTGGGTGTATGCCTGATTCCGCTTGGTTTTACATTGGCTTGGATTTCGGTTTTTGGAAATACTGCAATTTATTTAATCTTGCAGCAAAAACAGAAAGTTTTAGGCGATATGGTCTTAACTGATCCGGCATTATCTTTATTTAAATTACTCGAATATCTACCGTTTAATCCTTACGTTGCCGGTATTGTTGTTGTAATTTGTTTCGTTTTATTTTTGACACCAGTTGGCTCTGGTACACTAATGATCGCTAATTTGTCCTCAAAAGGGGGCACCAATGATAGTGATTCACCGATCTGGTTACGCGTCTTTTGGTCTGTGGTAATTACCATTGTAAGTATTGGCTTGCTTTTAGCCGGTAGTTTTAACTCCATGCAAAGTGCTGTGGTGTTATGTGGTTTACCATTTTCAGTCATTATTTTGCTCTATATGTTT
>Ga0209370_1000571_pt1 | contig 46022 bp, 31 predicted proteins | sample AgamicAtPrz_FD_187164 | JGI IMG/M metagenome (GOLD analysis project Ga0209370, IMG submission 187164) | Agave microbial communities from Guanajuato, Mexico - At.P.rz (SPAdes) (version 2) | ecosystem: Host-associated > Plants > Phyllosphere > Phylloplane/Leaf | place: Guanajuato, Mexico...
AGATCGCGTTCCACACGATCCGCGAAACGCTGCAGCGCTTCTTCGACGACCGCCGCAGCGGCCGCGGTTATCCGCTGCACACCGCGGACATCAGCTGAGCATTCAGGCGAAACGCTGGTCCACCTCCGGCCGCAATTGCGAGCTGTGCCAGAAGCCGATCACGGTGATCGCCAGCTCGGCGACGTAGCGCAGCACATACCGCTTCTCCTTACCCACACCCCATTCCCGCACGCGGGGGCCAATACGCCTGCCGTAACCAGGGTTTCGCGCGATCAGGTCCTCAGCGACGCGAACGTCGAGCAACAAGCGGTCCGCCGCCCTTTGACTGCGTTCCGCAAGATATTGGAGCTGATGCTTGTACTGGTCGTCGGCTTCGCGGGTCCAATCGACCCTCACTCGGCCTGCCCTTGGCGCCGACGCACTTCGGCCAACATGGCGTCCCGTTCGGCGGCGAGTTCCTCGCGTGGGACGACGTCGCCGCGCAACGCGGCCTTGACGCCATTATCTTCCTGGCGCTCCATGAGCACTTCATGCTCGGTCACATCAGGCTCGTCAGGATCCGTGCGCTCGACCCAGCGCTTGACGAGGAACTCGACGAGTTCGTCCATGTCGATCGTCAGGCGGCTCGCGAGCGCCTCGACGCGGGCCTTGATCTGCTCGTCAATCTGGACGTGGAAATCGACGCGCGGCATGAACGGTTCAAGGGGTTGGAGAACGGCGGACATTCTGCACCTGCTCTTTCAGCGACAAGAGGAAGGCGCGGATTCTGAGAGCTTCAGATCGCTTGGCAAGAGCGCTTGACGGCCGTCAAGCGCTTCACCGACTTGGATCAGTCAGGGCTTGATCTCCTGCGCGGACGCCCACGGACCGGTGATGCCGTCGAGCTCGCAATCCCACAGCGCCTGCGCGTCGAGCGCGTCGGTCACGCCTTCGGCATAGACCTTCAGCGACAGGCTGCGCAGCATGACCACCAGGCTGCGCACGAAGGCTGCGCGCGCCACGTCCGCCGACACCCCGCTCACCACCGAGCTGTCCAGCTTCACGTAGTCCAGGCCCGCCTGGAAAAGACGATCAATTTGAGCCAGTCCCGCGCCAGCGTGTTCCAGGCCCAGCTGGACGCCCAGCGGTCGCAGCTGCCGGCCCAGTTCCTGCAGCGTCTCGAAGTGCTGCACCGCGGCCGGCTCGGCCAGTTCCAGGCCGATGGCGCGTCGCACCGAAGCCGGCGCCGCCTGCACCAGTTCGCGCGCCCGCGCGATGAAGCTGCCGTCGTTGAGCGTGGCCGGCGCCACGTTGACGCAGCGCGCGCGCTGGTCCTGCTGCGTGGCCTGCAGCGCGAGCGCGAGCGCCTGCAGGTCCGCCTCCGCGCTCAGCCGGTGGCGCAGCGCCAGCGGCAGCCAGCGCGCGGCCGGCTCGAACTCGCCGACCGGATTGAGCTTGAGCTGCAGCGGACATTCCAGGTGCAGCACCTGCCGCTCGCGGCCGATCAGCGGGAACTCCAGCAGCCGGCTGCGCTGCTGCGCCAGCGCGTCCGAGATCAGCGCGCGCCAGGCCCGCTCGCCCTGCGCGACCTCGTCCGACGGCGGCGCCTCGCGCAGCTCCAGCACGACGCCCTCGCCCTGCTCGGCCTTGGCCAGCGCCGCATCGGCCGCGGCGAACCAGGCGCTCATCGGCTGGTCGCGCATCAGCTCGACCGCGCCCAGCGCCACGCCCACGCCCGAGCCCAGGTTCTGCAGGCCCGCCCGCAGCGCATCAGCCAGCGCCTGCGCCGTGTCACCGACCACATTCGGCGCCGGCAGCCACAGCGCGAAGTCCGAGCCGTTGAGCCGGCCGGCCAGGCAGCCGCGGACCTGCTCGGGATAGACACGCAGCGCCTGCGCGATCGCCACCAGCGCCTGGTCGGTCGCCCCATGGCCGAGCCGCTGGTTCAGGCCCTGCAGGTCCTTCAGCCGCAGCAGCACCAGGCCGGCGCGCAGCGGACCGTCATCGCGCTCGAGCGCGGAATTGAGCTCCGCCACGAACTGCCGCCGGTGCGACAGCCCGGTCAGCTCGTCGCACAGCAGCTGGTGATGCAGCGTGCGCAGCTGCTCGGCCTGGGCCTCGAACATCTGCCGGGTGCGCACCACCATCGTGTTCATCGCGCTGGTCAGCTTGCGCATCTCCGGCACCCGCGGCTCGAGCACGGTCTCGAAGCGCCCCTGCGTCACGCCCTCGGCCTGGCGCACCGCCGTGTCCAGCGGCCGCCGCAGCCGCGACAGCACGATCGCCGCCGCCACGCCCGTGACCACGCCCACCAGCAGCAGCCAGCTCGCCGTGCTCAGCGTCGCGCGCCACAGCGCCTCGTGGACATAGCCGGTCTGGCCGCGCAGCTCGATCTCGCCAACCGCCTTCCAGCCGTCCGACACCTTGGCCACGCCCGGCGCCACGTCCAGCGGCAGCAGGGCCACGAACCAGCGCGGCGCATGCGCGACCTGCGGCGTCTCCAGGTGCCGCTCGAACACCTGCGCCCCGCCGCCGTCGCGCCAGCGCACGCTTTCGTAGGCGCCCGCGTCGAACTGCGCCGAGATCAGCAGCGACATCAACTCCGCATCGCCCTTCTGCTGCGACAGCGCCAGCGCCAGCGCATTCGCGTTGTCGGCATTCTTCAACTGGGCCTGCGTCTGCAGCAGCTCGCGCAGCGACCAGGTGCTCACCGCCACGCCGCCCAGCACGGACGCCAGCACCGCGCCCAGGACCAGGCACCAGATTTGTCTTATCAGGGACATGTCGTGAATTCTCCGTCGCCCTTCGTCTTGTCGTCTCCGGCCTCTCCCGGGGGACCCGCCGCGCCGCGCCGGTCCCTCAGAAGCCCTCCGCCTTCGCCTTCGCCAGCAGGTCGCGCCACAGCGACAGCCGCACCAGCGGATTGCCCGCGGTGGTGGCGCCCACGCCACTCCACAGGCCCTCGCCGTTGAAGCTGAACACCGGCGTGAGGTCCGGCCGCAGCGACGCGGGCCGGATCTCCGGATTGATATTGTCCAGAATCAGGGGCTCCGCCTCCGGCTGCGCATAGTAGGCCAGGACCATGTGCGCCTGGGGCCGCCCCTGGAACTGCGCCCGCACGTAGACCATCCGCAGCCGCGACTGCGGCACCCCGGCGGCCAGCAGGCTCATGTACTTCGCGATCGCGTAGTCCTCGCAGTCGCCGGCGCCCTTGTCCAGCAGCTCCAGCGGCGTCGCCCAGTAGTCGATCTGGCCCCACACCTCGATGTCGTCGCGGAACGCCACCCGCTGGTTGAAGAAGCCGTTGACCGCGGCCAGCCGGTCGCGCTCGTCCGGCATCGCGGCCGCGCGGTCGGCCATCTGGATCATCGCCTTCACCGCGGCCTGCGTCCGGGGCGACAGCTTCGCGGCCGATTCGGTCAGCCGGTCCTGGTCCCAGCCCCAGGCCAGCGCCGACCACAGTCCCGCCGTCCACGCGAGCGCCCACAGCGCCGGCCGGATTCTCCGGCCAGCACGGGACACCGTACGCGTGACGAAACGTGACATGCGCTGCAATGTATCTGCCTCCACGCCAGCCCGAGGGCGAACCGCGACGCGCCCCCCGGGGACCGGCAATTTGCCGCACCGCCTTCACGCGGCGCCCGGGGAGCGGCCGGGATAATCCGGCGCTCAGATGAAGACCCATGCCATCCGCCAGGAACTGGACCAGGCGCGCGCCAACGGACCGCTGCGCCAGATCCAGATTCCCCCCTGTCCCGAGCTGCTGCAGCGCCTGCGCGCGGCGATGGACCAGCCGCAGCCCGACCTCAACGAGGTGGCGCGCATCGCCGCCGCCGACGTCGCCATGTCCGCGACCCTGCTGCGCGTGGCCAACAGCCCGCTGCACCTGGTGGCAGGCCACGTGCCCTGCACCACCGTGGGCCAGGCGATGTACCGGCTCGGCCTGGACGAGAGCGCGGCGCTGATGCAGGCCTTCCTGGTCCGTCACGCGATCCCGGTCAACAGCCCGCACCTGCTGCGCTTCTGGCAGCGCTCCACCAAACGCTCGATCGCGATGGGTTTCATCGCCGGCCAGCTGCCTGGCATGCGGGTCGACCTGGCGCAGGGCTACGGCCTGTTCTGCCATGTCGGCATGCCGGTGCTGCTGCAGAGCGTGCGCGGCTACGGCGCCACCATGGTCGAGGCCGCCGCCCGCATCGACCGGCCCTTCATCGCCACCGAGAACATCAATCACCGCACCGACCACGCGGTCGTGGGCGCGCTGGTGATCAAGGTGTGGCACCTGGCGCCGGAGCTGATGACGGCGATCCGGCTGCACCACGACTTCGACGCGCTGCGGGATGAAGGCGTCGAGCCGGAGGTCCGCACGCTCATTGCCGCCGGCCTGATCGCCGAGCACCTGATGCGCCGGCACGAAGGCCTGGACGAGGACGTCGACTGGGCCGCCAACCGCGCGGCGGCGATGGCCTGGCTGCACCTGTCGGAGGACGAGCTCGAGCAGTGGGACGAGGCGCTGCGTCCGAGGCTGGACGAGGCCTGAGGACCTCACGCGGGCGTCGCCCGGGGCGCCCGGGGCGCTTCAGCCGCGCACCGCGACGCGCGCCGCGGCCAGGTCCCAGCGGGCGCAGCCGACGCTCTTGAACAGCCGCGTGCGGCCGTCGTCGACGGGGCGCTGACCCATCACCAGGTCCTCGATCGAGGCCTGCGGCTCGAAGCGGCCGGCCGCCATCAGGTCGCCGGCCTCGGCTTGCGCGCCGACCGGGTCGTCGACCCAGACCTGCGCGCCGCGGACCAGCTCGGGCGGCAGCTCGACCATGTCGTCGCGGAACGCGCCCACGCCGATCACCACCGCCCCGTCGCCGACGCCGGGCCGCAGCACCGGCACGCGGCTGGTCGTGGCGCAGACGATCAGGTCCCAGGCGTGGCGCGCCTGGGACTCGGCCGGCAGGGGCTCGACGCCGAGTTCCTCGACGAAGCCCGGCTCCGCCTGATGGCCCTGGACATGGATGGTGGCCTGCGGATGCAGCGCCTGCAGCGCTTCCACATGGGCCCGCGCCTGCACCCCGCCGCCGACGACCAGCGCGCGGCGCGGCGCCTCGCGGGCCAGGTGCTGCAGCGCCAGCATGCTGACCGCGGCGGTGCGGCGCGCCGTCAGCGCGGGGCCGTCCAGCACCGCCAGGCGCTGTCCGGTGCGGCTGTCCATGACGACGACCTCGCCCGAGATCGTCGGCAGGCCCAGCGAGGCATTGAGCGGATGCACGCTGACGAGCTTGGTGATCGACAGCGTGTCGCTCAGGCAGGGCATCACCAGCAGCACGCCGTCCTGGCGCAGCGGCAGCACCTGCCGCGGCGGACAGGTCAGGCGGCCGTCGCGATGCTCGCGGCACACCAGCGCGATCTCCTCCATCAGGAGGGACCACGGCAGGGCCCGCGCGGTGGCGGCGGCGTCCAGAACCAGCATCCGCTCGTCGGCTTCCTGCCCGAGGCTTACTTGCGCGGCGGCGGCACGTCGGTGCACGAGCCGTGCGCGACTTCCGCAGCCAGCCCGATCGACTCGCCCAGCGTCGGGTGCGGGTGGATGGTCTTGCCGATGTCCACTGCGTCCGCGCCCATCTCGATCGCCAGCGCGATCTCGCCGATCATGTCGCCCGCATGCGTGCCGACGATGCCGCCGCCGATGATGCGGTGGGTCTCTTCGTCGAACAGCAGCTTGGTGAAACCCTCGTCGCGCCCGTTGGCGATCGCGCGGCCCGAGGCGGACCACGGCAGCAGGCCCTTCTTGACCTTGATGCCGCGCGCCTTGGCCTCGTCCTCGGTGACGCCGACCCAGGCCACTTCCGGATCGGTGTAGGCGACGCTGGGGATCACGCGCGCGTCGAAGCGCGACTTGGCCAGCGCGTCGTCGCCGAGCAGCTCGCCGGCGATGACTTCCGCCGCCACGTGACCCTCGTGCACCGCCTTGTGCGCCAGCATCGGCTGGCCGACGATGTCGCCGATCGCGAAGACGTTGGGCACGTTGGTGCGCATCTGCACGTCGACCGGGATGAAGCCGCGGTCGGTGACCACGACGCCAGCCTTGTCCGCGCCGATCTTCTTGCCGTTGGGCGTGCGGCCCACCGCCTGCAGCACCAGGTCGTAGACCTGCGGCTCCTTCGGGGCGCCCTCGCCTTCGAACGTCACCTTGATGCCTTCGGGCGTGGCTTCGGCCGCGACCGTCTTCGTGTTCAACATGATGTTGTCGAAGCGCGGCGCGTTCATCTTCTGCCAGACCTTGACCAGGTCGCGGTCCGCGCCGGTCATCAGCGTGGGCAGCATTTCCACGACGTCCAGGCGCGCGCCCAGCGTCGAGTACACGGTGCCCATCTCCAGGCCGATGATGCCGCCACCGACGATCAGCATGCGCTTGGGCTTGCTGGTCAGTTCCAACGCGCCGGTCGAGTCGATCACGCGCGGGTCGTTCGGCATGAAGGGCAGGCGCACCGCCTGCGAGCCTGCCGCCAGGATGATCTTCTTGAACTTCAGCGTCTGGGTCTTGCCGGTGCGCTCCTGGCCCTCGCCGCCGGTCTCCTCGACCGACAGGTGGTTGGCATCCAGCAGCGAGCCGTAGCCGCGCACGACCGTGACCTTGCGCATCTTGGCCATCATGGCCAAGCCGCCGGTCAGCTTGCCGATGACCTTCTTCTTGTGCGTGAGCAGCTTGGGAAGCTCGACCTTGGGCTCGCCGAACTCGACGCCCAGGTCAGCGAAGTGCTTGACCTCGTCCATCACCGCCGCGACGTGCAGCAGCGCCTTGGACGGGATGCAGCCGACGTTCAGGCAGACGCCGCCCAGCGTCGCGTAGCGCTCGACCAGCGCGACCTTCAGGCCCAGGTCGGCCGCGCGGAACGCCGCCGAGTAGCCGCCGGGACCGCCGCCGAGCACGATCACGTCGTACTCGCCTTCGGCGGGGCCGGTGTAGGTGGCGGCCTGCGGGGCTGGCGCCGCAGGTGCGGCCGCCGGAGCGGGTGCCGCAGCAGGAGCCGCCGCGGCCGGAGCCGGCGCGGGGGCCGCCGGCGCGGGCGCTGCCGCGGCATCGCTCTCCAGCACGACGATCAGGTCACCCTGGTTGATCTTGTCGCCCAGCTTGACCTTGAGCTCCTTGACCACGCCGGCCGTCGAGGACGGGATCTCCATCGAGGCCTTGTCGGACTCGACGGTCACCAGGCTCTGCTCCTGCTTGATCGTGTCGCCGACCTTGACCAGGACTTCGATGATCGCGACGTCCTTGAAGTCCCCGATGTCGGGAACCTTGACTTCAACCAATGCCATGTCCGGTCCTTCCGATCAGAGGGCGATGCGACGGAAGTCCGCCAGCAGGGACGCAAAGTACACGTTGAAGCGTGCGGCCGCCGCGCCGTCGATGACGCGGTGGTCCCAGCTCAGCGACAGCGGCAGGATCAGGCGCGGCGCGAACTGCTTGCCGTCCCACACCGGACGCGTCTGCGACTTGCACACGCCCATGATCGCGACTTCCGGCGCGTTGATGATTGGCGTGAAGTAGGTGCCGCCGATGCCGCCCAGCGACGAGATCGAGAAGCAGCCGCCCGTCATGTCGGCCGGGCCGAGCTTGCCGTCGCGGGCCTTCTTGGCCAGCTCCGACATCTCCTGGCTGATCTGGAAGATGCCCTTCTTGTCGCAGTCGCGGATCACCGGCACGACCAGGCCGTTCGGCGTGTCCGCGGCGAAGCCGATGTGGAAGTAGTTCTTCAGGACCAGCGTGTCGCCATCCAGCGAGGCGTTGAACTCGGGGAACTTCTTCAGCGCCGCGACGGTCGCCTTGATCATGAAGGCCAGCATCGTCACCTTGATGCCGGACTTCTCGTTCTCCTTGTTCAGTTGGACGCGGAAGGCTTCGAGCTCGGTGATGTCCGCGTCGTCGTGGTTGGTGACGTGCGGGATCGTGACCCAGTTGCGATGCAGGTTGGCGCCGCTGATCTTCTTGATCCGCGACAGGTCCTTGCGCTCGACCGGGCCGAACTTCTCGAAGTCGACCTTGGGCCAGGGCAGCAGGCCCGGGAAGGCGCCACCGCCGGCAGCGCCGCCCGCCGGGGCGGCCGCCTTCTGCGCCGAGGTCTGCGCGGTGCCGGCCATCACGGCCTTCACGAAGGACTGGACGTCGGACTCGGTGATGCGGCCCTTGGCGCCGGAGCCCTTCACTTCCTCGAGCGGCACGCCCAGCTCGCGCGCGAGCTTGCGGATGCTCGGCGAGGCGTGCGGCAGCTTGCCGGTGGGCTTGGTCGGCTCGTGCGGGGGCAGCGCGGCGGTCGGGACCTGGCGCTCCATCGGCGCGGGGGCCGGGGCGCTCGCGGTGGCCGGAGCCGGCGCCGCGGCGGCCTGCGCCGGGGCGGGCGCAGCAGCAGGTGCCGAGGCGGCTGCGCCACCGGTGGCCTCGATCACGGCGATCTTCGTGCCCTTGGACACCTTGTCGCCCAGCTTGACCAGCAGCTGCTTGATCACGCCGCCGTGCGAGGACGGGATCTCCATCGAGGCCTTGTCGGACTCGACGGTGATGAGGCTCTGCTCGGTCTTCACCGTGTCGCCGACCTTGACCAGCACCTCGATCACCGCGACCTCGTCGAAGTCGCCGATGTCCGGCACGACGATGTCGACCGGACCGGCCGATGCGGCCGGGGCCGCCGCGGCCGCGGGGGCCGGAGCGGGCGCGGCCTGCGGCGCCGCAGCGGCGGCTGCCGGTGCCGGCGCGGCGGCGGCCGGCGCGGGGGCTGCGGCGGCGTCGCTTTCCAGCACGACGATCAGGTCGCCTTCGTTCAGCTTGTCGCCGAGCTTGACCTTCACTTCCTTGACGACGCCCGCCGCCGAGGACGGGATCTCCATCGAGGCCTTGTCGGACTCGACCGTGACCAGGCTCTGCTCAGCCTTCACCGTGTCGCCGGGCTTGACCAGCAGCTCGATGATCGCGACGTCCTTGAAGTCCCCGATGTCGGGAACCTTGACTTCCACCAATGCCATATTGGGTGTCTCCAGAAATTTACTGAGCCGGCTGGCTTACCGAGCGGAGCCCACGGAACTGGCTTCGCCAGGCCGTCGGGCTCGCCCCCTTGAGGGGGCCGGCGAAGCCGGTAGGGGGTGGGCCGTGCTCACGCGTACAGCGGGTTGATCTTGTCGACGTTGATGCCGTACTTCTTGATGGCTTCGGCGACCTTGGCCTGCGGGATCTTGCCTTCGTCAGCCAGGCTCTTCAGCGCGGCCACGACGATGTAATGGCGGTTGATCTCGAAGTGCTCGCGCAGCTTGGAGCGGAAATCGCTGCGGCCGAAGCCGTCGGTCCCCAGCACCTTGTACGAGCGGCCGGCCGGGATGAAGGCGCGGATCTGCTCCGCGTAGTTCTTCATGTAGTCGGTCGACGCGATCACCGGCCCCTGCACCTTGCTCAGCTGCTGCGTCACGAAGGGCACGCAGGCCAGCTCGGTCGGGTGCAGCAGGTTCCAGCGCTCGGCGTTCTGGCCGTCGCGGGCCAGTTCGTTGAAGCTGGGGCAGGACCAGACATTCGCGCCCACGCCCCAGTCGGCCTCGAGCAGCTTCTTGGCGGCCTGGCTCTCGCGCAGGATGGTGCCCGAGCCCAGCAGGTTCACCGTCAGCGGTTGAGCGGCGGCCTCCTCCAGCAGGTACATGCCCTTGAGGATCTGCTCCTCGGTGCCGGCCTTCAGGCCGGGCATCGGGTAGTTCTCGTTGAGCAGCGTCAGGTAGAAGTAGACGTTCTCCTGGTTCTCGACCATGCGCTTCAGGCCCGAGTGCAGGATCACCGCCACCTCATGCGCGAAGGTCGGGTCGTAGCTGATGCAGTTCGGGATGGTGCCGGCCAGGATGTGGCTGTGGCCGTCCTCATGCTGCAGGCCTTCGCCGTTCAGCGTGGTGCGGCCCGACGTGCCGCCCAGCAGGAAGCCGCGCGCCTGCATGTCGCCCGCGGCCCAGGCCAGGTCGCCGATGCGCTGGAAGCCGAACATCGAGTAGTAGACGTAGAACGGGATCATCACGCGGTTGTTCGTCGAGTACGACGTCGCCGCGGCGATCCAGCTGGCCATGCCGCCGGCCTCGTTGATGCCCTCCTGCAGGATCTGGCCGGCCTTGTCCTCGCGGTAGTACATGACCTGGTCCTTGTCGACCGGCGTGTAGTTCTGACCCGCGGGGTTGTAGATGCCGATCTGGCGGAACAGTCCTTCCATGCCGAAGGTACGGGCCTCGTCGACCAGGATGGGCACGGTGCGCGGGCCCAGTTCCTTGTCGCGCAGCAGCGTGGTCAGGAAGCGGACATAGGCCTGCGTGGTCGAGATCTCGCGGCCCTCGGCGGTCGGGTCCAGCACGGCCTGGAAGGTGGCCAGGTCCGGCACCTTCAGCGACTCGTCGGCCTGCGGGCGGCGCTTGGGCAGGTAGCCGCCCAGCGCCTGACGGCGCTGCTGGAGGTACTGCATCTCGGGCGTGTCGTCGGCCGGCTTGTAGAACGGGATCTTCGCCAGCTCGCTGTCCGGGATGGGGATGTTGAAGCGGTCGCGGAAGGCCTTGATGTCCTCGTCCTGCAGCTTCTTGGTCTGGTGCGCGGTGTTCTTGCCCTCGCCGATCTTGCCCATGCCGTAGCCCTTGACGGTCTTGATCAGCATGACGGTGGGCTGGCCGACGGTGTTGACCGCCTTGTGGTAGGCCGCGTAGACCTTCTGCGGGTCGTGGCCGCCGCGGTTCAGGCGCCAGATGTCCTCGTCGGACATGTTCTCGACCATCTTCAGCAGCTCCGGATGCTTGCCGAAGAAATGCTTGCGCACGAACGCGCCGTCATTGGCCTTGTAGGCCTGGTAGTCGCCGTCCAGCGTCTCCAGCATGACCTTGCGCAGCAGCTCCTGCTTGTCGCGCGCCAGCAGCGGATCCCAGTAGGAGCCCCAGATCAGCTTGATGACGTTCCAGCCCGCGCCGCGGAACTCGCCCTCGAGCTCCTGGATGATCTTGCCGTTGCCGCGCACCGGGCCGTCCAGGCGCTGCAGGTTGCAGTTGACGACGAAGATCAGGTTGTCGAGCTTCTCGCGCGCGGCCAGGCCGATCGCGCCCAGGCTTTCCGGCTCGTCCATCTCGCCGTCGCCCAGGAAGACCCAGACCTTGCGCTTGGAGGTGTCGGCGATGCCGCGCGCATGCAGGTACTTCAGGAAGCGCGCCTGGTAGATCGCCATCAGCGGGCCCAGGCCCATGGACACCGTCGGGAACTGCCAGAACTCCGGCATCAGCTTCGGGTGCGGGTAGCTCGACAGGCCCTTGCCGTCGACTTCCTGGCGGAAGTTGTTCAGCTGTTCCTCGGTGATGCGGCCTTCCAGGAAAGCGCGGGCGTAGATGCCGGGCGCGCTGTGGCCCTGGATGTAGAGCAGGTCGCCGCCGTGGACGCCATCGTCGCCATGCCAGAAGTGGTTGAACCCGCAACCCAGCATCGTCGCCAGCGAGGCGAAGCTGGAGATGTGGCCACCCAGGTCGCCGCCGTCTTCCGGATGCAGGCGGTTGGCGCGCACCACCATCGCCATCGCGTTCCAGCGCATGAAGGCGCGCAGGCGCTCTTCCATGTCGATGTTGCCGGGGAAGCGCTCTTCCTGGTCGGCCGGGATGGTGTTGACGTAGGCGGTGGTGGCCGAGAACGGCACGTCGATGCCGGCCTGGCGCGCGTGGTCGATCAAGGTCTCGAGCAGGAAGTGCGCGCGCTCGCCGCCCTCCTCGCCGATGACGGCGGACAGCGCGTCCAGCCATTCCTTGGTTTCGAGAGCGTCGGTGTCATTGGCGGCTGCGCCGAGGAACGACTGGGGCTGCGCGGACATGAGTTGTCTCCTGTGTCTCAATCACGGCCTTCGGACGGGCGGGTCGCGCGGCGCGGTGTCCGATCCGAACAGGCAATCCTGCCCGAGCTTGAGGAAACACGCATGCGTCGGCACCCTCCAGAAGGGCTATGGCGGCGGAGTGTCGCATAAGCCTTGGATTTTCCAAATAGCGCGATGCGTTTCCGTATCGTGAAATTTCCAAGGCGTTTTAGCGGGGTTTCGTGATGGATGTCTTTCACGATGCGATCCGGGAATGCCCGGATCGGGAATGCCCGGGGCCGCCGGAGCCGGGTCGCGCCGAAGGCGCCGGGATAATCGCGCCCATGTTGTCCCGCCTCGATGTCCAAGGCTTTGCGCGCCGTGCCCTGAACCCTCTCAAACGCCTGGTCTCGGCGTGGTGGCGGCGGCAGTCGCCGTCGCGGCAGGACCGCTTCGCGACGCTGGGCCCGCTGCTGTCGGTGGTGCTGTTCCTGGCGGCGATCGTCTCGGCCTTCTGGTACCTGCGCAACGAGGAGATCGAGCGCGAAGCCGAGGCCGTCAAGCGCGACACCGAGATGGCGCAGCAGCAGATCCGCTCGCGCCTGATCGAGAACGAGGATTTCCTGATCCCGCTGCAGCGCGACCTGGCCAACCGCGCGATCGACAACCTCGAATTCACGCAGCGCGCGATGGCGATCGCCCGCAACCGCCCCGAGATCACCCACATCACCTGGCTGAACGCGCGCCGCGAGCGCCGCGTCAGCGTGGCGGCGATCGGCGAGCAGGCCGACTCGCTGATGACGCTGGACGGCAGCGACCCGTCGATGCCCAACGGCCATGCCAACAGCGAGCCCGAGCGCGCCTTCCAGGGCGCCCGCGACCGGCGCACCCGGGTCTACTCGGCCTCCTTCGCCGACGCCAACAACACCACCGTCTTCCAGCTGCAGCTGCCGCTGAGCGACCGCGCCGGTTTCGCCGGCGTGCTGATCGCCGAGTACGCGGTGGAGGGCCTGCTGCGCTATTCGGTGCCCAACGAGCTGACTTCGCGTCACGCGGTGGCGGTGCTCGATCCGCGCGAGCAGGTGGTCGCCAGCACGGTGACGCCGATGCCGGGCAAGCGCATCACGCGCGCGCCGATCTACTACGAGGTGCCGATGGCGCCCGCCCCCGGGCTGGTGCTGCGCGGCCAGGGCTACCGGACCTCGATCGGGCTGATCTCCAACACGCTGTTCTGGATGGTGATGGCGCTGTCGGTGCTGACCGTCTGGATGCTGCTGGGCACCTGGAAGCACATGCGCCGGCGCGCGCAGGTGCAGAACGCGCTCGCCGCCGAGACCAACTTCCGGCGCGCGATGGAGAACTCCATGCTGACCGGCATGCGCGCCATGGACCTGGAGACGCGCATCAGCTACGTCAACCCGGCCTTCTGCGCGATGACCGGCTTCGCCGAGTCGGAGCTGATCGGCCGCAAGCCGCCCTTCCCCTACTGGCCGCCCGACCGCTACGAGGAGAACCTGCGCCTGCTGCAGCAGGAGATGCAGGGCCGCAGCCCCGCCGGCGGCTCCGAGGTCAAGGTGATGCGCAAGGACGGCAGCATCTTCGACGCCCGCATGTATGTCTCGCCGCTGATCGACCCCAAGGGCAAGCAGAACGGCTGGATGACCTCGATGACCAACATCACCGAGGCCAAGCGGGTACGCGACCAGCTGTCCGCGTCGCACGAGCGCTTCACCACGGTGCTGGAAGGCCTGGACGCGGCGGTGTCGGTGCTGTCGGTGCAGCAGGGCGAGCTGCTCTTCGCCAACCGCAGCTACCGGCTCTGGTTCGGCGCCGATCCCAAGGGGCACGCGATGCTCGCGGGCTCGCAGCTGGCCGGCGCGACCAGCACCAAGGAAGCGAACTTCGAGACCGACGAGGACGTCGACGACTACGGCGGCCTGCCGGCGCAGCACCTGACCGAGGTCGGCGGCGACTCGCGCGAGGTGTTCATCGCGCAGCTCGACATGTGGTTCGATGTCCGCGCCCGCTACCTGCAGTGGACCGATGGCCGCCTGGCGCAGATGCTGATCGCCACCGACATCACCGCGCGCCGCCATGCCGAGGCCCAGCAGCAGCAGCAGGCCGAGAAGGCGCAGGTCACCAGCCGCCTGATCACGATGGGCGAGATGGCCTCGAGCGTCGCGCACGAGCTCAACCAGCCGCTGACCGCGATCACCAACTACTGCAACGGCATGGTCTCGCGGGTGCGCAACGACAACATCCAGAAGGACGACCTGATCGTCGCGCTGGAGAAGACCGCCAAGCAGGCGCAGCGCGCGGGCCAGATCATCCACCGCATCCGCGCCTTCGTGAAGAAGAGCGAGCCGCAGCGCCAGCCGGCGTTCGCGGCCTCGATCGTCGAGGACGCGGTCGAGCTCGCCGGCATCGAGCTGCGGCGGCGCAACGTGCAGATCCACACCTACGTCGCGCAGCGGCTGCCGGTGATGCGGGTCGATCCCATCCTGATCGAGCAGGTGCTGCTGAACCTGCTCAAGAACGCCGCCGAGGCCATCGACAACGCGGCGCTGCCGCCCTCGCGCCGCCACATCGAGCTGCGCGTCGTGCCCAAGCACACCGCCGAGCTCGGCGCCAACATCGAGTTCTCGGTGACCGACATGGGACCGGGCCTGCCGGTCGAGGTCATCGAGCGCATGTACGAGGCCTTCTTCTCCACGAAGGCCGATGGATTGGGCATCGGCCTAGGGTTATGCCGGTCCATCATCGAGTCCCACCAGGGTCGGATCCGCGCCGAGAACCTCTACAATGGCCCGTCCATCGTCGGGTGCCGGTTCGCGTTCACGATCCCCGTGGACATTCCGCGTCCGGAGCCCCAGCTGGCTCCGCTCGACAAGAGCGGCGACCCGGGGACGGGCACTGCTCACAACACCGCAGCAACACCATGAGCTTGATTCCGAAGAAGGGTAATGTCTACGTCGTCGACGATGACGAGGCCGTGCGAGATTCCTTGCAGTGGTTGCTGGAAGGCAAGGACTACCGGGTCAAGTGCTACGACTCCGCCGAGAGCTTCCTGAGCCGCTACGACCCGCGCGAAGTGGCCTGCCTGATCGCCGACATCCGCATGGAGGGCATGAGCGGCCTGGAACTGCAGGACAAGCTGATCGAGCGCAAGAGCCCGCTGCCCATCGTGTTCATCACCGGTCATGGCGACGTGCCGATGGCGGTGCAGACGATGAAGAAGGGCGCGGTCGACTTCATCGAGAAGCCGTTCAAGGAAGAAGAGCTGCTGTCGCTGGTGGAGCGCATGCTGGACCAGGCGCGCGGCGCCTTCGCGACGCAGCAGGAAGCGGCCAGCCGCGACGCCCTGCTGTCGCGCCTGACGACGCGCGAGGCGCAGGTGCTGGAGCGCATCGTCGCCGGCCGCCTGAACAAGCAGATCGCCGACGACCTGGGCATCAGCATCAAGACGGTGGAGGCGCACCGCGCCAACATCATGGAGAAGCTCAACGCCAACACCGTGGCCGATCTGCTGAAGATCGCGCTCGGCGCGAACACGGCGGCCGCCAAGGCGGGCTGATCCAACGACCCATCCGAAGGCCGCTGCGAAGCGGCCTTTCGCATTCGGCCTTTTGCATTCAGCCTTTTGCATTCCCCGGGCAGAGCGATCCTCTGCCCTTGCGCTTTTCTGATTCCGGAGTACCGACCATGACTGCTCAACTGATCGACGGCAACGCGCTGTCCAAGCAACTGCGCGCCGAGGTGGCGACGCGCGCCGCCGCGCTGACCGCCAAGGGCCTCAAGCCCGGCCTGGCGGTGGTGCTGGTCGGCGAGAACCCCGCGAGCCAGGTCTACGTGCGCAACAAGGTCAAGGCCTGCGAGGACGCCGGCATGCATTCGGTGCTGGAGAAGTACGCCGACACGATGACCGAGGCGGAGCTGCTGGCGCGGGTCGATGCGCTGAACAACGATCCGGCCATCCACGGCATCCTGGTGCAGCTGCCGCTGCCCAAGGGCATCGATGCGCACAAGGTGATCGAGGCGATCGCGCCGGAGAAGGACGTCGACGGCTTCCACGTCGCCAGCGCCGGCGCGCTGATGGTAGGCCAGGACGGCTTCAAGCCCTGCACGCCCTACGGCTGCATGAAGATGCTGGAGTTCATCGGCTATGACCCGAAGGGCAAGCATGCGGTCGTGATCGGCCGCAGCAACATCGTCGGCAAGCCGATGGCGATGCTGCTGCTGCAGGCCAATGCGACGGTGACGGTGTGCCACAGCGCGACGCCGGACCTGGCGCACTTCACCCGCCAGGCCGACATCGTCGTGGCGGCGGTGGGCAAGCGGAACGTGCTGACCGCGGACATGGTCAAGCCGGGCGCGGTGGTTCTGGACGTGGGCATGAACCGCACCGAGGAAGGCAAGCTCTGCGGTGACGTGGACTTCGACGGCGTCAAGGAAGTCGCCGGCTGGATCACGCCGGTGCCGGGCGGCGTCGGCCCGATGACGATCACGATGCTGCTGGTCAACACCATCGAATCGGCCGAGCGCGCCGCCGCACAGCGCTGACCGAGGCTCTTTCGCTATAGGGAATAGACCAACTCAAAGAGGTCGGTCGGCCGACTTTGAAAATGGTTTGGAGCGACTGACGGAAGTGAGGTCGGTTCGCACACTGCGCTCCCCTTCAAGTGCAGAAAGCGAACCATGCGCTCCACATTCACGCTTCCTTCCCGTCCCACGATCCGGCGCCGCGCCGCATCGGTCTCCGTGCTGCTCGCACTCGGGTTGATCCACGGTCTCTCTCTCGCCCAGAACTGCGATGTGCTCGGCGGCGGGCGCGGCTACAGCGCCGCGCTTCGCGCCGAACAGATGCCGGGACATGTGGTGGCCCGCGACTTCGCATCGCTCAAGGCCGCCGTCGACAGCGGTGCCCGCCACATCCATGTGCCGAGCGACGCGACCATCGATCTGCCGAACCAATCCTCCGCGCTGTGGCTGCGCGCCGGGCAGACGCTCTTCGGCGACCGCGGCCTCGAGGGCCGCCCCGGCGGACTGCTGCGCGCCCGCTGGGTCGATGCCGCCGCGCGCAACTATCCCGTCATCGTGGTTGAAAGCGGCGCGCGCATCTCCGGCCTGCGCATCGAAGGGCCGTCGGGAGAGGCCACCTCCACCAACAGCACCATCGGCATCCAGCTGCTTCCCGGCACGCAAGGCGTCGAGATCGACAACAACGAGCTCTACCACTGGCCCTGGGCGGCGGTCAGCGTCAAGCAATCCGTCGACAACCGGATTCACCACAACCACATCCACGACAACCTCCGCTCCCAGCTGGGTTATGGCGTCGTGGTCCAGAACGGCCACGCCCAGGCGGACATCCACTGCAACGTCTTCAACGCCAATCGTCACGCGATTGCCGGCAGCGGAGAGCCCGGCGAGCGCTACCAGGCCCGCGACAACCTGGTCCTCAACGGCGGCGGCAGAGGCGCGTATCACCAGTTCGACATGCACGCCGGGTCGACCGGCGCTGGCGGGCAATCCGTCGAGATCACCGGCAATGTCTTCGACTTCGGCCGCTTCGGCACCTCGAACCGATCCAGCGTCCTGATCCGGGGCGTGCCCAAGGAGGGGCCGATCACCGTGGTCGGCAACCTCTTCACGCAGGGATGGGTGGTGGGGTCACAGACCGCGGTCGCCGGCGTGGCGGGCTCGATTCCCGACGCCGAGCAGATCCATCAATGGAACCGCTTCCAGACCCCGGCCGTCTACAGCAGCCATCCGGCGGGAGAGTGCCGCCTGACCATCGCCGGCCGCACGACCCGGGTGAACTGCGAGGCCGTGCAGCAGCCCGTGCTTCCCTGAGCGCTGATCAGTTGGTGTCGGCCTCGCGCAGCGTCTGCACCACCGGGCGCTGCAGCACGCCGCGCAGCGCCCACCAACCCGCGAGCTGGGCCAGCACCGCGCCGCCGATCGTCGTGCCGATCAGCACCCAGGGCTTGAACTGCCATTCGAACTCGAAGGCGTAATGCGTCAGCGCCCAGCCCAGCGCCTGCGCCGCGAGTCCCGCCAGCAGGCCGGCGAGCGCGCCCAGCCCCAGCAGCTCCGCGCGCTGCACCGCCGCCATCAGCGCACTGGACGCGCCGAAAGCGCGCATCAACGCGAACTCGCGAGTACGCGCGTCCCGTGAGCCCACCGCGGCCACCAGCAGCACCACCACGCCCAGCGCCAGCGCGACCGCGAACAGCAGCTGCACGGCCATGATCACCTGCTCCAGCACCTGCTGGACCTGGTGCAGTTCGGCCGAGACATCGATCAGCGTCAGGTTGGGGAAGGCGTTGACCAGCTTGCGATCGAGCGCCGCGGCGCCGCCCTCTACCTGCGGCGACCGGTAGGCGGAAATGAAGCTGACCGGCAGCTCCGGCATGGCCGCATGCGGGTACAGCACGAAGAAGTTGACCCGCATCGAGCCCCAGTCCACCTTGCGCAGCGAGGTGATCCGCGAATCGACCGGCACGCCGGCGATGTCGAAGCGCAGCGTGTCGCCGAGCTTGAGCCCCAGTTGGTCCGCCAGGCCCTGCTCGACGCTGACGCCGCCCTGCTCCTCCGCCGTCCACTTGCCGCCGGAGATCTGGTTGTGCGACGGCAGTTCGGCGCTGTGGCTGAGGTTGAACTCGCGCTCGACCAGGCGCTGCGCGCGTTCCTCGGTGAAGCGGCTGGCCTGCACCGCCTCGCCGTTGATCGCGACCAGGCGGCCGCGGATCATCGGGTACCAGTCGTAGTCCTTGACGCCGGCCCGTTCGAGCTCGCCGCGGAATCCCGCGCCCTGGTCCGGCTGGATGTTGATGACGAAGCGGTCCGGCGCGTTCACCGGCGTCGCGGCGCGCCAGCTCTCGATCAGGTCGGTGCGCATCAGCACCAGCAGCGCCAGCGCCAGCAGCCCCAGCGACAGCGAGCCGACCTGCAGCACCGCGAAGGCGGGCCGGGCGGCCACTTGCCGCGTCGCCAGCAGCAGCCAGCGCGGCGCGCCGGCCTGCGGCACCAGGCGCCGCAGCGCCAGCACCGCGCCATAGGCCAGCAGCGCGAAGCATCCCAGCGCGACGGCGAAGCCGCCGGTCGCGACCAGCCCCAGGCGCCAATCGGCCGACAGCGCGGTGAGCACCGCCGCGAAGCCCATCACGCCGGCCAGCAGCACGGCGATGGAGCCCATCTTCGGACGACCCAGTTCGCGCCGGATCACCCGCAGCGGCGGCACGGCCGACAGCTGCAGCACCGGCGGCAGGCCGAAGCCCAGCAGCAGGCTCATGCCCATGCCCAGCCCCAGCAGCACCGGCCAGGCGCCGGGCGCGGGCAGGTCGACGGAGATCAGGCCGGCCAGCAGCGCGATGAAGCCGTAATGCAGCAGGAAGCCGAGCAGCACGCCGATCGCGCTGGCGACCAGCCCGACCGTGGCGAACTCCAGCGTGAAGACCCAGGCCAAGCGCCGCTGCGGCTGGCCGAGCACGCGCAGCATGGCGCAGTCGTCGAGGTGGCGGTTGGCGAACTCGCGCGCCGCCAGCGCGACGGCGATCGCCGCCAGCAAGGCGGCCAGCAGCGCCACCAGGTTCAGGAACTTGGTCGCGCGGTCCAGCGTCTGGCGCATCTCGGGCCGGCCGGTCTCCAGCGACTCCAGCCTCACGCCGCGCCACTGGCCGTCCTTCATCTGCTGGCGGGTCTGCGTGGTGAACTGCTGCACCGCACTGCCCGGTTCCTGCCCTTGGCCGATCACCGCGAAGCGGTAGGTGACCCGGCTGGCCGGCTGGATCAGCGCGGTGGCGGCGAGGTCCGACTGCGCCAGCATCACCCGCGGCGCGAAGTTGAGGAAACCGGCGCCCCGGTCGGGCTCATTGGCGATCTCGCCGGCGATGGTGAGCGTCGCGTCGCCCAGCAGCAGCGGATCGCCGACCTTCAGACCCAGCGCGCTCAACACGCCCGCGTCGACCCAGACCGTGCCGGCGGCCGGCGCACCGACCTGGCGACCGTCCTTCAAGCTCAGCGCGCCCCGCAACGGGTAGCGCGCCCCGACCGCCTTGACCGCCACCAGGCGGCTGCCGCCGCCCTGGTCCTCGCCGGCGCGCGCCATGCTCGGGAAGTTCAGCGTGTCCACGCTGCGCAGGTTCAGGCGATCGGCCAGTTGCCGCACCGCGGCAGGCGTCGGCTGGTCGCTCGCGACGACCGCGTCACCGCCGAGCAGTTGGGCGGCGTCGCGTCGCAGGCCCTGGTCCAGTCGGTCCGACAGGAAGGCCACCGCACACACGGCGGCCACCGCCAGCATCAGGGCCAGGATCAGCAGGTGCAATTCGCCGGCGCGCGCATCGCGCCAGGTCTGCAGGGACATCTGACGCCACAAGGACGGCGGACGCCGGCCGGCCGGATCGGCGGCGGGCCGGGCCGCGGAAGCTGCAGCGGGGCCGGCAGGGTCGGCGGAGGGGGAAGACGGGTGCGCGCTCATGCGCGGACTGTAGCGAACCGCATGCCCGCCTGCTGCCGCGGGGAGACGGCCATGCAATCGGCTTGAACAGTCCGTGCAACCGGTTTTGACGATGCGGCCGGGCGCCGGGCGTTCAATGGCCCCATGAAGCCTCCCTTCCCTTCCCTGTTCGTCTCGCATGGCTCGCCGATGATCGCGCTGGAACCCGGCGAGACCGGCGCCTTCCTGCAAGGTCTCGGCCGGACGCTCGCCGCCGGCTGGGGCCGGCCGCGCGCGGTGCTCGCGATCTCCGCGCACACCACCGCGCGCGCGGCGGTGCTGCTCGGCGCGCCACGACACGAGGCGGTCTACGACTTCGGCGGTTTCCCGCCGGCGCTGTCCGCGCTGCGCTACGACGCGCCCGGCGATCCAGCGCTGGCCGCGCGGCTCGGCCAGACGCTGGCCTTGCCCGTCGTCGAGCACGGCGGACTGGACCACGGCATCTGGACCGCGCTGCGCTACCTGATCCCCGCGGCGGACGTGCCGGTGATCCCGTTGACGCTGACGCCGCACGCGTCGCCAGCGCAGCTGATGGCGCTCGGCGAGCAGCTGCAGGGCCTGGGCGCCGAGGGGGTGCTGGTCCTGGGGACCGGCAGCATCACACACAACCTGAGGCTGCTGATGCGCTCCGCGGTCACCGGGACCGCCGCTGGCGACGGCGTGCCGGAGATGCCGGAATCGACCGCCTTCCGGCGCTGGTTCGCGGAGCGCTCGGCGGCCCGGGACTGGCCGGCGCTCGCGGCCTACCGGACGCAGGCGCCCCATGCGACGCTGATGCACCCGACCGACGAGCACCTGCTGCCCTGGTATGTCGCCGCCGGTGCCGGCGGTCGCGATCATGCGCCGCTGCGGATCCACGAGGGCGTCACCTTCGGCTGCCTGGGGATGGATGCCTACGCGTTCGGGCCGCAGGCCGGCGCGCTCCAGGACGCGCTGGCGCATGCCGACGCGCCAGCCGATGCGCCGGTCGACGCGCCCGCCGCGGCCTCCTGATCCACCGGTCCGCCAACGACAACGGCCCCGAGGGGCCGTTGTTCATCAGGACACCGCGTCGGCGATCAGAGGAAGATCGCCGCGAGGATCCCGAGGATCAGCGCCCACTTGACCACGTAGTAGCCGAGGCGGGATCTCGCCTTGAACGCCTTGAAGAACAGGCGCACCTTGTACGCGTGATAGAAGAACTTGTTGAGGCCGCCGATGGGCTCGCTCTCCAGGTTCTGCGTCGCCGCCGAGGTCATCACCAGCTTGCCGAAGGCGCGGTTGAGCCAGCGGATCGGCGCGAAGTGGACCGGGCGCTCCACGTCGCAGAACAGGATCACGCGCTGATGCGTCGTGGTGTTCTCGGCGTAGTGGATGAAGGTCTCGTCGAACATCACGTCCTCGCCGTCCTTCCAGTGGTAGCGCTGGCCGTCGACCTCGATGTAGCAGCCCGGGTCGTTGGGCGTGGTCAGGCCCAGGTGGTAGCGCAGCGAGCCCGCGTAGGGGTCGCGGTGACGCACCAGCTTCGCGCCCGGCGGCAGCGACGCGAACATCGCCGCCTTCACGCCGGGGATCTGCTTGAGCAGCTCGACCGTGCGGGGGCACAGCGCGTTGGCCGAGGCCATGTCCCGGTCATACCACTTCAGGTAGAAGCGCTTCCAGCCGGTCTTGAAGAACGAGTTGAAGCCGATGTCGTTGTAGCCGGACGCGGCCTTGATGAAGCCCTCGTCGTTGAGCTTGAGGGCTTCCTCGCGGATCACCTGCCAGTTGTCGCGCAGCAGCTTGAGCTCGGGGAACTCGGCCGTGTTCAGGTAGGGCGTGGCGGGGGCGCGGGAGAACAGGTACATGACCGCGTTGATCGGCGAGATCAGCACGGTGAAGTCGGTGAGCGCGCGGGCCAGCTTGAAGCGGACGCGGCCGCGGAAATGGGCGTACAGCGCCGAGGCGATGAAGATCGCCAGCACCCAGTAACGCGTGGGCGGCAGCCAGTCGGCCATGTGTCGGGACTCCTGAAGACAAGCGGCGGATTATCGGCGATCGAGCGCCAGTGACGCCGCCCAGAAGGCCATTCCCCCGAAGGCCAGGGCGACGCCCACCCATCCGGTGGAGGTCCAGCCGTGGCCCGCGGCGATCGCCAGCCCGCCCAGCCAGGGGCCCAGCGCATTGGCCGCGTTGAAGGCGGAATGGTTGAGCGCCGCGGCCAGCGTCTGCGCATCGCCGGCGACGTCCATCAGCCGCGTCTGCAGCACCGTGCCCAGCCCGCCGCCGCAACCGATCAGGAAGACCACCGGCAGCAGCGTCCACAGGTTGCCGGCGGCGAAGGGGTACAGCGCCAGCGACGCGGCGCTCCACAGCAGCAGCCCGCCGACGATGGGCATCAGCGCGCGGTCGGCGGCCCAGGCGGCGCCGAGCGTGCCGGCCGTCATCCCCATGCCGAACACGCTCAGCACCACTGGCAGCAGGCCGGGGCCGGCGCGGGTGACCTCGAGCAGCGTCGAGCCCAGGTAGGTGTAGACGGCGAACATGCCGCCGAAGCCGATCGTCGCGATGCCCAGCGTCAACCAGACCTGGCGGCGGCCGAGCGCGCCGAGCTCGCGCATCGCGCTGGCGCCGGGCTGGACGCGGTCCTTCGGCGCATGCATCGCGACCAGGGCCGCCGTCAGCAGTGCCAGCAGCGTCACCACGCCGAAGCCCCAGCGCCAGCCCGCCCACTGCCCCAGCGCGTTGGCCAGCGGCACGCCGACGATGGTGGCCACGGTGAGGCCGAGCATCATCAGGCTCACCGCCTGGGCGCGGCGCTGCGGCGCCACCATCGACGCCGCGACCAGCGCGCCGACGCCGAAATACGCGCCATGCGGCAGCCCGCTCAGGAAGCGGAACAGCAGCATCGCGTGATACCCCGGCGCCAGCGCGCTGAGCCCGTTGCCGACGGCGAAGGCCAGCATCAGCAGGATCAGCAGCGTGCGGCGCGGGACCTTGGCGCCGAGCACCGCCAGCAGCGGCGCGCCGACGACCACGCCCAAGGCGTAGGCGCTGATCACGTGTCCGGCGGCGGGGACGTCGATGCCCAGGTCGGGCGCGAAGAACGGCACCAGGCTCATCGCCGCGAATTCGGTGGTGCCGATCGCGAAGCCGCCGATCGCCAGCGCGAGCAGCGCCCAGCCGGTGTGGGCGCTGGGCAGGGGATCGTCGGAAAGCTCGGGCGAGGCGATCGGTGAGGCGGCGGACATGTCGGAACGGCTGAAAGAAAACGTTCAGGAAACGTTCAGCATTGCAACATGAATCGATCGCCGGGACGGCGCAGGGGTTCTGGAGAGCGCCCCGAAAGCAGAGAGCGGCCGCATCGCGGCAGCCGGAATGGGGAAATTGGGGGGGGAGCAGCCCGAGCGGGCCAGGGAACCAGGGGAACCCCAAGGGAGGAGACCCAGGACCGCGCGACGACCGGCGCGCGTGGGTGGGTGGGTGGAGCGGGCGAAGGGAGTCGAACCCTCGTCATTGGCTTGGGAAGCCAAGGTAATAGCCGTTATACGACGCCCGCGGTGGGAGCGGATTATGGCCCAAGCCGGAGAGGCGCCGACCCAGGCTTCACAGCATGTACCCCCCATCGATGGTCAGGCTCGTGCCGGTCATGTAGCCCGACTCGGGCCCCGCGAGGAAGGACACCAGCGCGCCGATCTCGCCCGGCCGGCCCATGCGGCCCATCGGCAGCTTGTCCTTGAGGTAATCGGCGAACGGCGCGGTCATGTCGGTGTCCACGGGCCCCGGCTGGACGTTGTTGATCGTGATGCCCCGCGGCGCCAGATCCAGCGCCAGATTCTGGGCCATCGACGGGACCGCCGCCTTGGTCATCGCGTAGACGCTGCTGCCGGGCGTGCCGGTACGGATCGCCGTGTTGCTGCCGATCGTGATCACGCGCCCGCCCTCGCGCATCTGCGCCACCGCCGCCTGGATCGCGAGGAAGACGCCCCGCACGTTGACGTTCAGCGACAGGTCCAGGTCCTCCAGCGACACCGCGTCGACGGTGCCATGGCGCAAGACGCCGGCATTGACCACGGCCGCGTCCAGCGGCCCCAGGCGCTCGACCGCGCGCTCGACCGCCGCGCGCAGCGCCGCCGGATCAGCGCTGTCGGCCGCGATCGCCAGCCCTCGCCCGCCCGCGGCCTCGATCGCGGCGACCACCGCCTCCGCCGCGTCCGGCCGCGACACATAGGTCAGCGCGACATCGAAACCATCGCTGGCCAGCCGCTGCGCGATGCCCGCGCCGATCCCGCGCGAGCCGCCGAAAACCAGCGCCACGCGGCGCGTCCGGGGTGATGTCGTCATCGCTGCTTCCTTCCTTTGATCCTCGGATCGTTTACTGGAACAATCGTTCCACAATCAAGCAAAAAAATGCGGGCTCACTTCAGAGCCCGCAAGGCAAGTCGCGCCAGGGCGCGCAGTTCGGCTTCGCCCGCGCCGCCGCGCGCGGCCAGCCGCAGCGCCGCGATCTGGGCAAACAGGAAACTCACCGCCTGGCGCGGGTCGAGCGCCGCCGACAGCTCGCCATCGGCCTGCGCCGCGCGGACCCGCTCGAGCAGCGCCGCCTGCAAGGCCTGGCCAGCCGGCGCGCGGACCTCGATCAGTTCGGCGCTGCCTTCGCTGTCGGTGCCGAACTCCTGCACCGAGCTCACGCCCAGGCAGGGCCGGTGGGCCGTCGCCGCGACGCGCTTGAGCATCCGCTCCAGGCCATCGAGCCCGGTCTTGCCGGCCTTGAGTTCGCGCAGGTGCTCGCCGGTCTCGTCGTCGGCATACCGGCGCAGCGCCGCGCAGTACAGCGGCCACTTGCCGCCATAGGTGTTGTAGAGGCTCTGCTTGCCGATGCCCATCGCGGTGGTCAGCATCTCGGCGGACGTGCCCGCGTAGCCATGCTCGCGGAACAGCGCCACCGCGGCATCCAGCGCGAGCTCGGGATCGAATTGCTTGGGTCGGGCCATGCGGCGGACTGTAGCGATTCTGGAATGGCCGTTCCAGATAAAGGGGATTGACGGGAGGCGCGACGCGGTCCGCCGCCGCGATTCGCGCCACCTTGCCGCGCCGCTCAGTCCCAGGCGGGCGCGAAGTCCGGATTGGCCAGGCGCTCGCCGCGGTCCAGGGTGGCGATGCGTTCCATGTCCGCATCGTCCAGCTGCAGCGACAAGGCCTGCAGGTTGGCCGCCTGGTTGGCCGGCCGGGTGGAGGACGGAATCACCGCGAAGCCCTGCTGCAGCAGCCAGGCCAGGGAGACCTGCGCCGGCGTGGTGCCGTGTTTGGCGGCGATGTCCTGCAGCACCGGGTCGGCCATGACCTTGCCGTAGGCCAGCGGCATGTAGGCCGTCAAGTGCAGGCCCTGCGCCCGCGCGAAATCGGCCACCGCGCGGTTCTGCAGGAAGGGATGGCACTCGACCTGGTTGGTGGCCAGCGCCGCGACGCCGACGAGGTCGATCGCCTCGCGCATCTGCGCGACGGTGAAGTTGGACAGGCCGATCGCGTGCGTCAGGCCCTGGCGCCGCGCGTCGAGCAGCGCTTGCAGCGTCTCCTTGAGCGGCACCGCGCCGCCGGGCGACGGCCAGTGGATCAGCGTCAGGTCGACGGCCTCCAGGCGCAGCTTGGCCAGGCTCTCGCGCAGGCTCGGGACCAGGCGGTCACCAGCCAGCGATTCGGTCCAGATCTTGGTCGTGACGAAGAGCTCGACGCGCGGCACGCCGCTCTCGGCGATCGCCTGGCCGACCTCGGCCTCGTTGCCGTAGATCTGGGCGGTGTCGATGTGGCGGTAGCCGAGCGACAGGCCGCTCCTGACGGCGTCGATGACGGTCTGCTCCTTCAGGCGGAAAGTGCCGAGACCGAGGGCGGGCATGGGGCGGGTGGAGGGGGTCATGGGAACTCCAGAAGGGGGATCAGGGGAGGAATGGGAAAGATCGGCGGCGGGCGGTCGCGTTCAATGTCCGACGACGACCGGACCGGCGCCCGGCGCGCGTCGCGGCAGCGGGAAGCGGCGGTCCAGGCGGCCAGCCAGCACCGTCAGCGCGAAGGCGCCGAGCACCACGATCGCGCCGATCCACGGCGTGTGCAGCAGCCCGAGCCGGTCGACGATCAGGCCACCGCCCCAGGCGCCGCCGGCGATGCCGAGGTTGAACGCGGCGATGTTCAGGCCCGAGGCGACGTCCACCGCCTTCGGCGCATGGGCCTCGGCCTGCTGGACGACGTAGAGCTGCAGGCCCGGCACGTTGCCGAAGGCGAAGGCGCCCCAGGCCAGCACGGTCAGCACCGCGGCGATCGGCGAGTGCGCGGTGACGCTGAGCACGACCAGCACCACGGCCAGGCCGAGGAAGATGCGCTTGAGCGCGCCCACCGGGCCGCGCCGGTCGGCGAGCCTGCCGCCCCAGACATTGCCGAAGGCCACCGACACGCCATACACGAGCAGCACCAGGCTGACCCCGTTGGCCGAGATGCCGCTGACCTGCTGCAGGATCGGCGCGAGGTAGGTGAAGGCGATGAACGAACCGCCGTAGCCGACGGCCGTCATCGCATAGACGAGCAGCAGGCGCGGCTGGCGCAGCGGCTCGAGCTGCTGCAGCAGGCGGGCCGGCGCGGGCTGGGCCAGCTGGCGCGGCACGAAGACCAGGCTGGCGACGAAGGCGACCAGGCCCAGCGCGGCGACGGCGAGGAAGGTCGCGCGCCAGCCGAAATGCTGGCCGACGAAGGTGCCCAGCGGCACGCCCGTGACCAACGCGACGGTCAGTCCGGAGAACATCGTGGCGATGGCGCTGGCCGCCTTCTCACGGGGCACCAGGCTGGTGGCGATGGTCGAGCCGATCGAGAAGAACACGCCGTGCGCCAGGCCGGTCAGCACGCGCGCGACGACCAGCGCGCCGTAACCGGGCGCGAGCCACGCCAGCAGGTTGCCGGCGGTGAACAGCAGCATCAGCGCCAGCAGCAGCTGCTTGCGCGGCCAGCGGCCCGACAGCGCGGTGAGCACCGGCGCGCCGATGGCCACGCCCAGCGCGTAGAGCGAGACCAGCAGGCCCGCGGAGGGAAGGCTGACGCCGAGGTCGGCGGCCATGGTCGGGATCAGGCCCACGATGACGAATTCCGTGGTCCCGATGGCGAAGGCGCTGACGGTCAGCGCCCAGAGGGCGATCGGCATGAGGAGGACTCCTGCGGTGAGGGGACGATGGGCGCCAGTGTGCGCATTCGCCCCTTGCAGAAAAAGCCTCGAACGGCCAAATGATTTTTGCCTCTGTAGCAAATATGATGCCGTGATCCCCGGGGCGCGGCCGGCCTCGGGCCCGACCTTGGACAGCAGCGCCCGCCCATGAAGAGCACCCTCGACGAACTCGCCGTCCTCGCCGCCATCGTGGATGCCGGCTCGATCAGCGCGGCCGCGGAGCAGCTCGGGCAGGCGGTCTCGGCCGTCAGCCGGGCGCTGAGCCGGCTCGAGCAGAAGCTGGGCACGACGCTGATGCGGCGCTCGACGCGCCGCCTGGAGCTGACCGAGGAGGGCCAGTTCTTCCTGGCCCGCGCCCGCAAGGTGCTGGCCTCGGTCGAGGAGGCGGAGGAGCAGCTCGCCCTGCGCCGGGACCAGCCGGCCGGGCGGCTGCGCATCAATGCCGCCTCGCCCTTCATGCTGCATGTGCTGGTGCCGCTGATCGGCGGCTTCCGCGAACGCTTCCCGCAGATCGAGCTCGAGCTCAACAGCAGCGACCAGATCATCGACCTGCTGGAGCAGCGCACCGATGTCGCGCTGCGCATCGGCACGCTGGCGGATTCCTCGCTGCATGCGCGGCCGCTGGGCAGTTTCCGGCTGCGCGTGCTCGCCAGTCCGGCCTATCTGGCGGCGCACGGCCGGCCCACCAAGGTCGAGCAGTTGAGCGGGCATTGGCTGCTCGGCTTCACCTCGCCGGAGAGTCTCAACACCTGGCCCCTGCGCTGGTCCGGTGGCGAGGGGTATCCGATCAACGCCGCGCTCAGCGCGTCCAGCGGCGAGACCCTGCGCCAGCTCGCCCTCGCCGGCCAGGGGCTGGTGACGCTCTCGGACTTCATGACGACGCAGGACCGCGCCGACGGGACGCTGGTGCAGGTGCTGGCGTCGCACACCGTCGACACCCGCCAACCGGTGCACGCGGTCTATTACCGCAACACGGCGCTGGCCTCCCGCATCAGTTGCTTCCTCGACTACCTGGCTGAACGCATGGCCGTGTTGCAGGGCGCCTGAAGCGCGCGTGGCGGGTCTCCCTCCCCTGGAGAGGCAGTGCCCCACCTCTCCATGCGATAGCCCTCGCCGACAGACGCAGATGAGCGGAATGGTGCCCGGCCACCGGCGCCGCGAGCATCTCGGCTCCCTCACTACGGAGCCGAGCCATGACGCTCTCCTTCCCCCGTCTCCCTCTCCTCGCGCGGTCGATCGTGCCGCCGTTCCTTGCCACTTCCGCCCTGCTGATCGGCGCGGGTCCGGCCACCGCGGCGGACGGCGCCACGGGCGGCCACGTGCTGAAGCAGTCGGCCTTGCTCGCCGACGAAGCGCGCCTCACCAACGGCCCGCTCATGACGGCGATCAAGCGGGCGATCGCCACGCTGCCCAACGAGCAGGTCGAAGCGATCGTCCCCAATCGCAGCGCGAACCCGGCCAACGTCCGGCGCGTCGAGCGCCTGATGTCGAGCGCCGACTGGGACTACCTGTTCCCGCTGCGCGCGCCCGAGTACACCTATGGCGGCTTCCTGCGCGCGATCGGCAAGTTCCCGGCGGTCTGCGGCGACTACACCGACGGTCGGGATGCCGATGCCATCTGCCGCAAGACCCTGGCGACGATGTTCGCCCACTTCGCGCAGGAAACCGGGGCGCACGAGAGCTACCGTCCCGAACCCGAATGGCGCCAGGGCCTGCGCTGGGTGCGCGAGATGGGTTGGACCGAGGACATGCGCGGCGGCTACAACGGCGAGTGCAACCCGGCCACCTGGCAAGGCAAGACCTGGCCCTGCGGCACCTTCGCCAATGGCGATTACAAGAGCTACTTCGGCCGCGGCGCCAAGCAGCTGTCCTACAACTACAACTACGGCCCGTTCTCGCTGGCGATGTTCGGGTCCGTGCGCCCGCTGCTGGACAAGCCGGAACTGGTCGCCGACACCTGGCTGAACCTGGCCAGCGCGGTCTTCTTCTACATGTACCCGCAGCCGCCCAAGCCGCCGATGCTGTTTGTCGTCGACGGCACCTGGCAGCCCAATGCGCGCGACCTGGAGAACGGCCTCAAGCCCGGCTTCGGCGTGACCACGCAGATCATCAACGGGGGCGTCGAATGCGGCGGCTCGGTGGAGGTCGCGCAATCGCTGAACCGGATCAGCTACTACCGCGCGTTCGCCGCCCACTTCAAGGTGGCGGTCCCCGCCGATGAAGTGCTCGGCTGCAAGGGCATGAAGCAGTTCGACGAAGGCGGCGCCGGCGCCACCCCGATCTACTGGGAGCAGGACTATCGCTGGGTTCCCACGAACCCGGAAGGTCGCAGCTACGCCTGCAAGCTGGTCGGCTACCAGACGCCGCATTCGGCGCTGACGGCCGGGGACTACGTGGCCTGCGTCAAGCACCACTTCCCCGACGCCACCATCGTCGATGACCGCGTCCAGACCTGGGGCAGCAACGACCGCAAGGGCACGCTGGACACCGTCTACGAGTACCAGAATCCCTACACCCGCCAGACCGAGTACTTCAGCCTGCAGGGCCTGGGCAGCGACGGCCGCTACTGGTACTTCCCGACCGACAAGACCAACAACCGCTTCTGGGTCTACCTGGGCACGGACAAGAACGAGGCGCTGGCCGCCAACGGCCGGATCGCCGCGCTCCAGTCCTGGGGGGCCAATGATCGCAAGGCGGCGATCGGCGACCGCTTCCGCTACCTGAACCCGCACAAGCCGGGCCTGCCGATGGAGGTCTACGAGCTCCGCGCCACGGGGTCCGACGGCCGCTACTGGTACTTCCCGACGACATCCAGCGCCAACACGTACTGGACCTATGTCGGCCCGGCGGTGACGAGCGCCGGCTCGCGCTGACCTGCCGGTCCGCTGATCCGCTGATCCGCTGAACGCGGAACGGCGACCGCACCGGCGGCGCGTCGGCAACGACGCGCCGCCGGCCACATCAACGATTGATGTCGCCGATGCACAGGTATTTGGTCTCGACGTATTCGTCGATGCCCTGGTGCCCGCCCTCGCGCCCCAGCCCCGACTGCTTGACGCCACCGAACGGCACCTCCGCCGACGAGATCAGCCCCGTGTTGATGCCCACCATCCCGGATTCCAGACCCTCCGCCACGCGGTAGATGCGGCCGATGTCACGGCTGAAGAAGTAGCTCGCCAGCCCGAACTCGGTGGCGTTGGCCATCGCGATGCCCTCGGCCTCGGTGGTGAAGCGGAACACCGGCGCCACCGGCCCGAAGGTCTCCTCGCGCGCGCACAGCATCTCGGACGTCGCCTCGGACAGCACCGTCGGCTGGAAGAAGCGGTCGTGCAGCCGTGCGCCGCCCACCAGCACCTTGGCACCCTTGGCCACGGCGTCGGCGAGATGGCGCTCGACCTTCTCGACGGCGGCGTCCTCGATCAACGGTCCCTGCGTCACGCCGGGCTCGAAGCCGTTGCCCACCTTCAGGCCACCCACCTTCTCCGCCAGCTTCGCCACGAAGGCGTCGTAGACCCCGGCCTGCACGTACAGCCGGTTCGCGCAGACGCAGGTCTGGCCGGCGTTGCGGTACTTGCTGGCGATCGCACCCTCGACGGCACTGTCCAGGTCCGCGTCGTCGAAGACCAGGAAGGGCGCGTTGCCGCCCAGTTCCAGCGACAGCTTCTTGATCGTCGGCGCGCACTGCGCCATCAGGATCCGGCCGACCTCGGTGGAGCCGGTGAACGAGAGGTGCCGCACCATCTCGTTCTCGCACAGCACCCGGCCGATGGCGATCGAGTGCTCGCCGTCGCCGGTGACCACGTTCAGCACCCCGGCCGGCATGCCGGCGCGCTGCGCCAGTTCGGCCGCGGCCAGCGCGGTCAACGGCGTCTGCTCGGCCGGCTTGATCACCACCGGGCAACCGGCCGCCAGCGCCGGCGCGACCTTGCGGGTGATCATCGCCAGCGGGAAGTTCCACGGCGTGATGGCGGCGCACACGCCCACCGGCTGCTTGATGACCAGGGTGCGCTTGGACGCGTCGGTGGTCGGCACCACCTCGCCGCGCACTCGCTTGGCCTCCTCCGCGAACCATTCGACGAAGCTCGCGCCGTAGACGATCTCGCCGCGCGCCTCGGCCAGCGGCTTGCCCTGCTCGGCCGTCAGGATGCGCGCCAGGTCGTCGGCATGCTGGATCAGCAGGTGGTACCAGCGCATCAGGATGGCCGCGCGCTCCTTGGCCGTCTTCGACCGCCAGGCCGGCCAGGCGGCGTTCGCGGCGGTGATCGCCGCGTCGGCCTCCGACGCTCCGAGGTTGGCCACATGCGTCAGCAGCGCGCCGGTGGCCGGATCATCGACGTCGAAGCGGCTCGCGCCGCCGACCCATTCGCCGTTGATCAGCGCGTCGGTCTTGAGCAGGCTCGGATCCTTGAGCTGTGCCAGCGGGGAGGTCTTGGGGTCCATCGTCGCCATGTCCGTGCTCCGTGTCTCTGTCCGGGGAAGGCCGGCATCCTAGCCGCGCCATGCCGGCCGCCATGTCAACGCCGCGTCAACGGGCTCGGCTCCCTATAATCGAAAGCTTCGCGAAATCAAGCGTTTGGCCCCGTTCTCCGGCAAACCGCGCACCCGCGAAGACACAAACTGATTCATGTCGCAGCGACGTCTGCGCCACACCGCACCGCCAGGCCCATCAAGCAAAGGACAGGCATGAAAGCCGCTGAGATCCGCAACACCTTCCTGAAGTTCTTCGAATCCAAGGGCCACCAGATCGTCGCGTCGAGCCCGGTCGTGCCCGGCGACGACCCGACGCTGCTGTTCACCAACGCGGGCATGAACCAGTTCAAGGACGTGTTCCTGGGCTTCGACAAGCGCGCCTACACCCGTGCCACGACCGCGCAGAAGTGCATCCGCGCCGGCGGCAAGCACAACGACCTGGACAACGTCGGCTACACCGCGCGCCACCACACCTTCTTCGAGATGCTGGGCAACTTCAGCTTCGGCGACTACTTCAAGAAGGATGCGATCGCCTATGCCTGGGAACTGCTGACCCAACACTTCAAGCTGCCGGCCGAGAAGCTGTGGGTCACCGTCTATTCCGAGGACGACGAAGCCTACGAGATCTGGAACAAGGTCGTCGGCGTCCCCGCCGAGCGCATCGTGCGCATCGGCGACAACAAGGGCGGCCGCTACATGTCCGACAACTTCTGGATGATGGGCGACACCGGTCCCTGCGGCCCCTGCACCGAAATCTTCTACGACCACGGCCCCGACGTGGCCGGCGGCCCCCCGGGCTCCGCCGAGGAGGACGGCGACCGCTACATCGAGATCTGGAACAACGTCTTCATGCAGTTCAACCGGACTGAAGACGGCGTGATGCACAAGCTCCCGAAACCCAGCGTCGACACCGGCATGGGCCTGGAGCGCCTGGCCGCGGTGCTGCAGCATGTGCACTCGAACTACGAGATCGACCTGTTCGTCAACCTGCTGGCCGCGGCCAAGCGGGCCGTCGACGGCGCCGGTGCCGGTGACTGCGACAAGGACTCGCCGTCGCTGAAGGTCATCGCCGACCACATCCGGGCCTGCTCCTTCACCGTCGTCGACGGCGTGATCCCGGGCAATGCCGGCCGCGGCTACGTGCTGCGCCGCATCGCCCGCCGCGCGATCCGCCACGGCTACAAGCTGGGCGCCCGCACCCCGTTCTTCCACAAGCTGGTCGCCGCGCTGGCCAGGGAGATGGGCGACGCCTACCCCGAACTGCGCCGCGACGAGGCTCGCGTCACCGAGGTGCTGAAGCAGGAAGAGGAGCGCTTCTTCAAGACCATCGCCACCGGCATGGAACTGCTGGAGTCGGCGCTGGCCGGCGGCGCGAAGCAGGTCGACGGCGAGACCGCCTTCAAGCTGCACGACACCTACGGCTTCCCGGTGGACCTGACCGCCGACGTCTGCCGCGAGCGCGGCGTGACCGTCGACGAGGTCGGCTTCAACCGCCTGCTCGAGGAGCAGAAGGACCGCGGCCGCCAGGCCGGCAAGTTCAAGATGGCGCAGGGCCTGGCCTACACCGGCGCGGCCACGACCTTCCACGGCTATGAGCACCTCACGCGCGAGGACGCCAAGGTCGTCGCGCTGTACGTCGACGGCTCTGCGGTGCAGAGCGCCGATGCCGGCGACGACGTCGTCGTCGTGCTGGACCACACCCCCTTCTATGCCGAGAGCGGCGGCCAGGTCGGCGACGCCGGCGAGCTGCGCAACGCGAGCACCCGCCTGGTCGTGGACGACACGCTGAAGATCCAGGCCGACGTGTTCGGTCACCATGCCCAGGTCGTCGAGGGCTCGGTCAAGGTCGGCGACAGCTTCGTCGCCAAGGTCGATACCGAACGCCGTGCCCGCACGGTCCGCAACCACAGCGCGACCCACCTGATGCACAAGGCGTTGCGCGAGGTGCTGGGCGCGCACGTCCAGCAGAAGGGCTCGCTGGTCAATGCCGAGCGCACCCGCTTCGACTTCGCGCACACCGCGCCAATGACGGCCGAGGAAATCCGCAAGGTCGAGGCCATCGTCAATGCCGAGATCCTGGCTAACGCCGACACCGACGCCAGCGTCATGGCGCTGGACGACGCGCAGAAGAGCGGCGCGATGATGCTGTTCGGCGAGAAGTACGGCGAGACCGTGCGCGTGCTGAGCATCGGTTCGTCGAAGGAACTGTGCGGCGGCACCCACGTGCATCGCACCGGTGACATCGGCCTGTTCAAGATCGTCGCGGAGAGCGGCGTCGCCGCCGGCATCCGTCGCGTCGAGGCCGTGACCGGCGACAACGCGCTGCACTACCTGCAATCGCTGGAGTCGACGGTGCAGGCCGTGGCCGGCACGCTCAAGGCCGCACCGGCCGAACTCGAGCCGCGCGTGCACGCCGTGCTGGAGCAGGTCCGCGCGCTGGAGAAGGAACTGGCCGCCGCCAAGAGCAAGCTCGCCTCCGCGCAAGGCGACGAGCTGCTGTCGCAGGCCGTCGACGTCAAGGGCCTGAAGGTGCTGGCGGCCACGCTGGTCGGCGCCGACGCCAAGACGCTGCGCGAGACCATGGACAAGCTCAAGGACAAGCTCAAGACCGCCGCGATCGTGCTGGCCGCCGTCGATGGCGACAAGGTGCAGTTGGCGGCCGGCGTGACGGCCGATTCGATCGGCAAGGTCAAGGCCGGCGAACTGGTGAACTTCGTCGCCCAGCAGGTCGGCGGCAAGGGCGGCGGCAAGCCGGACCTGGCCATGGCCGGTGGCACCGATGCCAAGGGGCTGCCCGCCGCGCTGGCCAGCGTGCAGGCCTGGGTCGGCGAACGCGTCTGACACACAAGCGGTGCAGACTCCGGGTGGCGGCGGTCATCGAACCGCCCGGCCCGGCGCGCTGACGAACCCTCTTCTTCAAGGGCCCCGGTCGGGCCCTTGTCGTTTCATGCAACTGGAGTAGCAATGACTGACACCCCGATGGCCGACGAGTTCGGCGACTCGATTGACGTCGAGAACGCGCAGCGCCTCGGCGAGCTGCTGGCCGTGCTGGCCGGCCAGGCTGATCCGGATGCCCCGGCGATCACGCTGGACACGCTGGATGGCTACCTGACCGCGCTGCGCGTCGGCCCTTCGAACGCCGCGCCGATCCAGGCGATGGACGCGCTGTTCGGAGACGACTGGCCGGCCGCGCTGGACGAGGAGGACCTGACCGACGCGTTCATGGAAGCGCTGCATGTGCGTTGGAACGAGATCGACGACAGTCTGGAGCCGCAGCCGCTGCTGGAGGCGCCGGAGCAGATGCACCTGACGCCGCTGATTTCCGAATTCGATGAGGAAACCAAGGCCGAGTTGGTCGCGCAAGGCGCGATCACCGCCGAACTGCTGGAGCGCATGCCCGCGCCCGGCGCGATGTGGGCCCAGGGCTTCCTGCAGGCGGTCGAGGACACGCACGCCTGGACACTGCCGGACGGCGACGGCGCCGACGACCTGCGGCTGATGCTGGAGGCGGTCGAGGCGGTGACGCTGGCGGCGGACTCGACGCCGCGCGCGGCATACATCGAGAAGGCCTATGAAGAACCGGACGGCATCGACCAGAACGCGCTGATCGACGACATGCTCTTCACCGTGCAGGACCTGCGCCTGTTCTGGATGCAGCAACGGGTGCTGAAGGATGCGATCTCCGGCCTGGCGGGCGACGACTCGACGCACTGAGCCTCACACGGACATCACACCGACCACCGAACGCCGGCCTCGCGCCGGCGTTGTTCATGGTGCCGGCGGATGGGCCTCGACGGCCTACTTCGGCCTCGGCCTCGGCCTGCCTGCGGTTCGTCCTTCCCGGGACCCGGCGAGCCGTCAGCGTCAGAGCCGGCCCTTGCAATTCGGCGCGCCGCAGCGGCAACGCAATCGCCCCTCGTGATGGCTCTCGCCGTAATCGGCGCAGATCTCCTCGCCGGGTGCGATGTCGCGGATCGCGTAGAACTCGGCCCGTCCCTGCCGGATGCGCAGCACCGCGTTGGGCGCGCAGCTGTGATTGACGTGGCGCAGCGCGCAGTCGGACTTCGTTGCGTCGATCGCCGTCTTGTCGGTCACCTCGACGACATGGATGCGGCGTCGCCCCTCGATGCGCCGGCGGGCCTCGCGCACCGGCACGATCTCGCCGCGCATCTCGCCGATCTTGAGCCGCGCCGGGATCGGCTCGGCGGCGAACACGCCCAGGCCATCGATCGGGCTCTTGTCCACGGTGAGCGCAAAGCGCTCGGCCGGCTGCGGCTCGCCCTTGCGACGCGCCGGTGCCTCGGTGGCGACGGCAGCGGCGGGGACGGGAGCGACGGAACTCAGTCGAGGCATGAAGACGAAGCGCGGTCCTGGCCGCGGAGAATCGGGAAAGGCGCATTGTCGCGCCGTTGCCACTCGCCGCCGGGCGCCGCCGGAAGTTCGCGGTTGACGGCCGCGACGCACGTCCAAGATACTGGCCCGCATGTCCCTCGCGAACCGCACCGTCTTCGTCGTCCAGCCGTGCTGCATGTGCCTGATGCATGCGCACCTGAGCGCACGCCAGCCGGGGCAGCGTCGATCGCGGTAGACCCTCCCCCCACGGATCCGGACCTCGACGTCCACCACCAGGATCCCCGCCCCCCCCCCGACAAGGCCCGCGTTACCCGCGGGCCTTGTCGCTTTCCGCCCTCGGTCCTTCACCCCACCAGGAGACCCCGATGCAGACCCCGCCCTCTTCCCCCCGCGACCTCAGGATCGCCGACGGCCTGACGCTGAGACGCCCGCGCGTCGAGGACGCTCGCGCCCATGCCGAGCTGATGGGCCATGCCGGCGTGCAACCCTGGTTGCTGCAGACGCCTTACCCCTCGGAACTGCAGTGGCTGGAGCGCTTCGGCAAGGCGCCCGACACCAGCAGCGGCGAACTGGTGCTGCCGGCCTTCGATGGCGACCGCCTGGTGGGGTCCGCCGGCTTGCATCCGGTTGGTCCGCAGGCCCGCCGTCGTCACGCGATGATGCTCGGCATCGGCGTGCATCCGGACGCGCACGGCCGCGGCGTCGGCTCGGCGCTGATGGACGCGCTGGTGCGTCACGCGGACGACTGGCTGGGCTTGCAACGCATCGAGTTGACCGTCTTCGTCGACAACCTGCGGGCGATCCGGTTGTACGAGCGCTTCGGCTTCGAGCACGAGGGGCGTCTGCGCGGTTTCGCGCTTCGCGAGGGACGCTACGTCGACGCGTTCACGATGGCGCGCCTGCATCCGCGGCCGCCGGTGATCGAACGCTCGCCGGAGTGAAGTCAGGCGCGGCGCCATGCGGCGCCGCTTGCCCGGGCCGGCTCCGGGGCGCGCTCCCTGTGTGATCAGTCCATCGAGACGAGCGCGCCTTCGGCGCTGCGCCGCTGGGTTTGCGCATGCAAGTCACCGTCGGAGGCGCGGCCTTGCGGTTGGGAGGAGCTGTCAGTGCTGCGGTCGGGAACCGCGGGCTGGGGGGCAGGCGGACGGCTGGGCTGCCGCTTGCCGGTGATCAGCAGGCGAGCCAGCTTGACGACCTCGCTGGCCTGCGCCGGGGCGGCGGGCAGGAGCAAGGCAACGCCCAGCAGGGCGGCCCCCAGCAGGGCCAGAGGATGCCGGTGGGCGGTCTGCGCTTGTCTTTGTCGGCTCTGCATGGTCTCCCCGCGCGAATCTGGATCTTGGCGTCGATGGTGGAGTATCGAAAGTCAGCCCCCTCGCCGCCAGAGGCTGGCGACGAATTGCGCCCTGGAGCGGCTGACTTGCGGTCAGGCGGGATGGGTTCACCCCGGCGAGGAGGCGCCGGCCCCGGCCTGCGGCGCCCCGCGGCGCGTGGGTGCCCGCAGCCCCGCACCGCGCACCTCGAACCGGACCTGCTGCAGCACATGCCCGCGGTTGTCCAGCAGCGCGAGTTCATGACGTCCCGGCATCGGCAGCCAGTCCAGCGTTGCCCCTTGGCCGATGACGCGACCATCGAGGCGCCATCTGGCCGTCGCGCCGCGTTCGAGCCGCCCCTCATGGGTGAAACGAAGCCGCTGCGCCGCCGGCGGAATGTCCGGATCCAGGGCGTAGATTGCCCCGTCGGCGGGATTGCTGAGCGCGACGGCCGTGCCGGCGGGCTGGATCACCGCCTGTTCGGTCCCGGCGATGAACCACTCCCGTCGCGGCGGCTCCTGCGCGCTGTCGAATCGCGTCTGCCGAGCGACCACCCCGCGGGGGGGATCGACCGACTCGGGCAACCGTCCCGCGTGCAAGGCCAGCATCACCTCGCGCCAGACCGGCGCGGCGCCGCTCACACCGGAAACCTGCTGCATCGCCTCCCCGCTGGAGTTACCGACCCACACGCCCACGGTGTAGCGGCTCGTCCAGCCGACACACCAGTTGTCCCGCATGTCCTTGCTGGTACCCGTCTTGACCGACGCCGGGAACGGCAAGGCCAGCGCGCTGGACAGGCCGAAGGTGAGCGCCCGCGCGTTGTTGTCCGCCAGCACGTCGCCGACGATGAAGCTGGCCTTGGGGTCCGCGACCTGACGGGACGACGCGCGCTTGGCGCCCGCCGCCCGCTGCCCGCCCGGCAGCGCCGCGTCGGCATACCTGCCGCCGTTGGCCAGCGCTCTGTAGGCGTTGGTCAGCCCCAGCAAGGTGACGTCCGCGCTGCCCAAGGCCAGCGAGGGGCCGTAAAAGCCGCCCGTCTCGGGCAAGCGCAGCCCGAGGGCGTTGAGACGTTCGAAAACCGCCTCTGGCGTGAGCATCAGCGACAGCCGCACCGCCGGGATGTTGAGGCTGCTGCCCAGCGAAGCCCGCGCGCTGACCCAGCCGCGGTACTGCTTGTCGTAGTTCTGCGGCAGATAGAGTCCAGCCGCCGTCGGGATCTGGGCCGGTGAGTCGTCCAGCAGGCTCGCCGCAGTGATCAGGCGGCGCTCGATCGCCAGTTCATAGAGGAAGGGCTTGAGCGTCGAGCCGGGCTGCCGCCGGGCCAGCACATGATCCACCTGCGCCGACTCCGACAACTGGCTGCCGCTGGAGCCGACCCAGACCCGGACTTCGCCGCTGGCGTTGTCGAGCACGAGGACCGCGCCATCCTCGACCTGCCGACCGGACAGTTCCGCCAGATGCCGCCGCAGCGACTGGACGGCGACCCGCTGCCAGGTGGCGTCCAGCGTGCTGCGCTGCGCCGCGGGTCCGCCCGGCTGGAGCGCGAGCCGGGCGAAATGCGGCGCCCACTGCGGTGCGTCGGCCACCGTCAGCACCTTGCGACGCAGGACCGCCCCCACTTCGTCCACGAGGCCATCGCAACTCTGGCGCATCGCCCGCAGCACGCCGCAAGCCCGCGCGCTGATCGTCTCCACCGGCGAATTCGGCCCCCGCAGCATCGCGGCGAGCATCGCTGACTCTCGCGCGTCGAGTCCGCTCGCCCGCTTGCCGAAAAGCGCCTGCGCGGCGGCCGGCACCCCGACCAGTTCGCCGCGCAAGGGCACGCGGTTCAGATAGGCCTCGAGGATCTGCGCCTTGGTCCACTGGGTCTCCAGGCGACTGGCCACCCACGCCTGCCCCAGCTTCTGCCGGAAACTGCGCCCCCCCCGGCGCGCCAGGTCCTCGTCGAGCAGACCCGCGAGTTGCATCGTCACCGTCGAGGCCCCACGCGTTCGCGTGTTCCATAGGTTCGCCCAGGCGCTGGAGGCGACTGCCGACCAGTCGACGCCGCTGTGCTCGTAAAAGCGCTGATCCTCGGACAACAGCATGGCCCGCAACAGCGACGGCGACATGTGCTCGACCGGCACCCAGGCGAGGACGCGGCGTTTCGGATCCAAGCGGACCGTCTGCAGGACCTCGCCACGTCGGTCCAGCAACTGGAAGTCCGACACCGGATGTGAGGCGCGCGTCTGCGCAAAAGTGGGCAGCGTCTGGGCACAGGCGCCCCCCAACAGCCCCACCAAGCCGGCGACAAACACGGCGCCACGCTTCGCCGCTTGTGCGAAGCGGGCGCGCGAGCAGTCGCCGGCCCCGTTCAAGGCGCCACCTCCAAGGTGGCGTTGGGGAGCTCGCCGAACCGGTCGGGCGAGTACATCGCTTCGGCGCGTGTGGTCGGCATCTGGAAGCGCCCGGCATTGTTCAGCCGCACCGTGTAGGTCAGCACATGTCGACCGCGCGGCAGATAGCCGAAGTAGGCTCGCCAGGCGGTGAAGCTGCGCTCGATGAAATCGGGCCAGGCCTCACCCTCGGCGCGTTCTCCCTGGCTGTCGATCGTGCCCTCGAGAACGGCGGCGCCGGTCGGCAACGGATCGCTCAGCACCACCCAGGACATGTCGGCCGCCGCCTCGACCTCGAGCCGCACTCGCATCACGTCGCCACGCGACCAACGCGGCGCTGCCCTCTGAGACACCGCCGTGACCGTCCGCCTCACGGTGTATCCCGAGTTCAGCGGTGCCTTCAAGGGAACGGTCGACAAGGCCTGGATCGTGGCCCAGGGCTTGCCCTCGCCCGACTGCTGGACCGACAAGGTGGCCTCGCCCGAAGCGGGCCAGGGCAGACGCAATTCGCCGCCACCGGGCTTGCCTGCCCAGTCCAGCGTCGCGGAAGCGGTGGCGAGTTTGGCGTCGGTTCGACCCTTGACCGCCTGCGATTCGAAGCGAGCGGCGAATTTCTCCAATGCGAGGGCGCCCCAGAGGTTCGCGGTCGTATTGAACCAAGCCCCTCGTTCCTGACGAGCGAGCGCGCCGACGACCAGCCTCGGCAGGTCCTCCTTCCATGCCGGGTCGTCAACCAGCGCGAGGATCGCGCGCGCCGCCGTGGCGTCACCGCTGCCCATCAGCCACCAGGCGTCGCCCTCTTCGTTGACGAAACGCAGCGTGGTTCCCGCGAAGCTCAAGCGGCTTCGCAACTGGTTCTGCGCCGCGGCGATCTGGGCAGCGCGGTCCGGCGCCGAGGCCATCCGTTGATGCAGCACCAACCAATCGATGACGGCGCTGGTGGGCCAGTTCGGCAGGTTGCGGCCGTCCACCGTCCCCAGCTGCCGCACCGTCGCCTTGTCATGGCGCGCCAGCGCGGCCAAGGCGGCAATGCGCCGCGGCTCCTCGTCGGGCCGAGGCGACCAATGCCGACGTTCGATGCGCCCCTCCACGAAAGCGGCCAGGCCGTCGAGGGCCTTGGTGAGCTGTGCCGCAGGCAGGACTCGCCCCGACTCCTGCGCGGCGGCCAGCAGATGGGCCGTCAGGACGTCGCTCCCCTGGGTGAGATGGCGCGATAGCGGGAAGTAGGAAAAGAGCCCATCGCTGTCCTGATAGCTGGACAGCTGTCCCATCAGTCCCGCCCATGCGGCGTCGTCGTGCAAGGCGATGAATCGCGAACTCTGCTGCTCAAGGCAAGTGAACGGGTATTGCTCGAAGTAGCGCCTGACGCCGGGCAGCGCGCTCGACAGCCGAGGCTGGAGCCCGATCTGCAGTCCGCCGCGCTTGACGCCCTGCGCCGGCAAGGCGTCTGCCGGAGCGGCGACGGGAAGGCTGAGCGGCCCATCGAGTTGACGCAGTGTCGCCTGGAGCACCCGCAAAGGCACCGCCGCCTGGACGGCTTGCGTCGTCCGCATGGCGTCCCTGGCTCGCGCGCCGCCCTGTTCCTCGGCTTGCGCTTCCCAGACGATGCGCTGCGCGCCTTCGGGGATCACGATGTCCCAACCCACTTCCTGCGCAGCGCCCGCCGCCAACTTCACGAGGCGTGCTTCCGTCGGCACCGGTTGCTCCCCGGCCTCCAGGCTGGCCTGACCCTTGAGACTCACGCGCAAGTCCATCGCGCGCTGCGTCGCGTTGCGCACCGTGACCATGGCCTGGACGCGATCGCCTTCGCGCACGAGCGGCGGCAGGCCGGAGAGCAACTGGAGGTCCTGGCTCACATTGATGCTGCCCTCCCCCGTGCCGAAGCGCTGCCCGGGCGCGTCCGCGACGGCAACCAGCCGAAAGCGCGTCAGCGAGTCGTTCAGCGTCACCTGCACGAGGGCCTCGCCCTGCGCGTTCAGCTTGACCACCGGCTGCCAGGCCAACAGCGTGTCGAAGAGTTCCCGCGTGGCGAAGCCGCCGCCGCCACCGGCCGCCACCGCTTTCCGCCCGTAATGGCGCCGACCGATGATCTCGCTGTGCGCGGTCGCTGTCGTCACTCCCCACGCGCGGCTCTGGATCATGCCTTCCAGCAGCTTCCAGCTCGGGTTCGGTGCCAAGGCCAGCAGGCCTTCGTCGACCGCGGCGAAAGCGATCTGCGCGTCGGGGACCGGCTTGCCATCCTGCGTGACCCGAAGCTTCACCTGCGCACTCTGGCGAACCCCGTACTGGGGTTGCTGAGGCACCACCTCGACCTGCAGGCGATGCTTGGCTTGCCCGATCTCGATCGCCGCCATGCCGAACTTGAAGGAGGGTTTGGACAGGTCGACCATGGCCGTGGGCGGCTGGTAATCGCCGGAGGCCCGCCACTCACGCCACCAGTTGACCGGCTCGCGCCATCCCCAGGAGAAGAACGAATACCAGGGCACGTCACGCAAACGCCCCCGAAGGACCATCACGCCGACGTAGGCGTTCGGCGTCCAATTGCGGTCGATCTTCAAATCCAGCCAGGGATCACGCCCCGAGAGCCGCCGTACCTCGCTGTGGAGCACTCCTTCGCGTTCGACCGTGATCAGCGCGGTCGCCTCCCGGTAAGGCATGCGCACCTGGAAGCGGGCCGTCTCGCCCGGTTCATAGCGACGGCGTTCCGGGATCACGTCGATGCGGTCGTCGTTGTCCTGGGCGAACCACAGTTCACCGGCTCGCGTCACCCACAACGAGCGAGCGGCGCGCGCCGTGCGGCCACCCTCGTCCGTCGCCGAACCGAGCAGTTCGACCTGCCCACCTCGGTTCAGCTTGATTTCGCAGCGCATCAGTCCCATGGCGTCGGTCTTGCCGCTGCAGAGCTCTCCAAGGTCCTTCAGCTGGCGCTGATGCTCGTAGGCGTAGAAGCCCCCCACCAGGCGCTTGCGCGTGCTCAGCGTCTGGATCTGACGCGCGCCCACGCTGATCTTCTGATTGGCGAGCGGCTTGCCGTTCGTGTCCAGCGCCACCGCCTGAATCTGTAAGGGCTGTCCGTTGGCGATCCAGCTCGGTGCGCGCAGGCCCACGACCACGTTCGCCGGCCACACGACCTGCGAAGCCGCACGCGTGTGCGTCTGGCCATCGGGATCCCGGTAGCTCAGCTCCACGCGCAGCTCGGACGGCCGGTCCACGGTGCCCTTCAGCGGCACCTTGAACTGGATCCCGCCTTTCGCGTCGGTCTGCAAGGCGAGCTTGTCGAGCAGCAACCGGCTCGCGCCGACCGGACCGCCTGGAGCTTCGTCATCACCCGGGTCGCTTTCGCTCCCGCTGTCCGGCCCTTGCGCGGAGGGAGGATCGAACACGAAGTCCTCGAATCCTGGAAACTGGGCCCATCGAGCTTGCAACAGCGCACTCACCTCGGTCGCCGCCTTGGCCATCGGACCACCGGCCATGAAGTTCAACTGCGCCGCCCAGGATTGCTCCTGCGCACCGGGGGCAGGAGACTTCGGTGGAATCAGTCGCGCATCGACCAGCGGCACGCGGAACTCTTCCACCTTCACGCCGCCGCTGTCCCAACTCCGCGGTCCCGACGTTTCGCCGCTGCGCTCCATCACGAAGCGATAGCGTCCAAGCTTCGCGTCCGCGGGGACCTTCCAGGAACTCACGGCGTAGCGTGCCCCCTCCCAGCGCAGATCCAGCGAGGCGACATCTTCGCCCGTCCCTTCGAACTGGATCCTCAGCCTGTTTGGCAGTTGATCCGCAGAAGGGTCGGAGAGCCCCTGGACCGTCTCCAGACGGAAGAAATGCTTCATGGAGACCGTCTCACCGGCCCGCAGGAGAGGCCGATCGGTCACCGTGTGCGCCCGTGCGGCGCGTTCAGAGCCCCAGGCGACGGGCACGTTGAAACGCCACGGCTCGATGCCACGACTCCAGCCGCTGAACATGAAGGCCATGTCCTGAGCTTTGCCAGGCCGATCAAGCCGCGCCGTGATGAAGAGCCCCGACTCGGCAATGCACTCGCCACGCCCTCGATCTGCATCGAGGTTGGGTCGGTCGATGCTCGCAAGTCCTCGCGCGTCGGTCCGTCCCGTCCACAGGGACTTGCCCCGACAGTCATACACCGACACCTGCGCCGATTCGACCGGGCGACCGCCATCGAGCGAGGTCACCCACACGAGGCTGTCGTCTTTTCCCAGCTTGAAGTGCAGGCCGAGATTGGTGACCAGGGTTCCGGTCCGGACGAACATCGGCTGGACGGGGTCGAGCAGCGATTGTCCGAGCTTCGGCGACTTCAGCTCGAGCACGTGATAGCCCGGTTGCGACAGCGGAATGCCGATCACGTCGATCGCCTTGTCCGGATTCGGCTGCGGTACTGTCATCGACTGCAGATCCGCCGCGCCCTTCAGCCATTCGGACTTGCGGTCTTCCCATTCGTTTTGCTTGTGGAGCCGACCGTACCAACGAAGGATGTCGACGTCGTCGCTGATGCGCTTGATACGTAGATGTCCGCCAGAACGCGGTTGCAGATCCGCTTGCACGTGCCGCATGCTCAAGGGCACGAGGCTAGCGCCCTTGGATTCCCATTCGACGATACCAAAAGGTGCCGCGGCGAACTTGGCCAAGGGAGGCGCCGCGGCGGTCCGGATCTTCATTGGAAAACTCGCAGCATTCGAGAGCGCTCGGCCACTCTCGTCCTTGATGCCAGGAGGGAGCTCCAGGACATAGTCCTGCTGTTCGGCCAGTGGCGCAGGAAAGCGCAGCGAGGACAACGCGTTCGTCGAATCCTGATCCTGGTCTGCCAGCAGAATCGGCGACAGGCTGGCGCCGTTGGGGCCCTTGAGCCTCACCTTGAGCGCTTGCTCTCTGACGATCGGCTCAGAGAAGGACACGGACAGGGGGCGAACCGGCAGGCACGGCGCATTCGCGCGCTCACGTTCGCAGGAGAAGTCCGCCGTCAAAGGAGGACGTACGGAGAAGTGAAACCGGCGCTCCCCACGTGTACGCACCGCCGCGTTGGACGCGCCCGTAATCCCAGGTCCCCAAACGAGACTGGCATCCGCGCCTGCTGGCAGCGGGCGTTTGCACGCAACGAGAATCCAAGTTTCGCTATCGGTATGCCGCTGCCCGACGGCTCGAAGTGCTGCATCGCGCTCCGCATTCGGTCGCAGCTCCACGGGAATGCGCTCACCAAGTGCCTTCGATTCGCACCACATGTTGGGCGCAACCGTGTCCAAGCGCGGTGTTCCCGACAGTTGTAGGAGAAAACGCTGATCCTCCTCGATGCGCCCGCCTTCCCATGGCCTCACCTGCCGCACGGTTGGCGCGCTCAGCTGGAACATGAACTGTTGAGCGCCGGACCAGCCCGGTGTCGCTCCGCGCGCGGTGGGGCGGAAATCGGCGCGCGCGGTGACAACGCACTTCGCGCCTGCGGCCAATGGCCGGGAGAAGTCGAAGATCCACTCGCGCTCGTTAGTCCATCGACCTGTGCCTGCGACGTCGATGCCGTCGCACCGCAGCTCGACAGGGCGAGGCAACCGGGGATCTCCAATACGTGCAACCTCAGCCTTGAAACGAACGACAACGTTCTGAACCGTAGCGATTTCTCCTTGAGGAGAAACGGACGCGATTTCGGCTGCGTTACAGGACCTGCCGATCAAAAAAAATGCCAGTAGCGCCAGCTGCAAAAAGCTCGCTGTCTTTCGTGCTCGATACACACTCGCTCCTCGGAATCCCGGACGAGCAAGCAGTCTATTTCGCGCAAGACTGAAAACACAGCCCCACAAAAGGGGCCATCGCATCCCCCGAAAGTCGGCAGCGCGCTCAGTGCATCGTTGATGATCGGGGAAATGCCGGAGAGCGGCATGCCAAAAGCAAAAACCCCTCGATTGTTTCCAATCGAGGGGTTTGCGGGATATTAGCCTGACGATGACCTACTTTCACACGGGAATCCGCACTATCATCGGCGCTGAGTCGTTTCACGGTCCTGTTCGGGATGGGAAGGGGTGGGACCGACTCGCTATGGTCATCAGGCTTGAC
>Ga0209370_1000572_pt1 | contig 46020 bp, 71 predicted proteins | sample AgamicAtPrz_FD_187164 | JGI IMG/M metagenome (GOLD analysis project Ga0209370, IMG submission 187164) | Agave microbial communities from Guanajuato, Mexico - At.P.rz (SPAdes) (version 2) | ecosystem: Host-associated > Plants > Phyllosphere > Phylloplane/Leaf | place: Guanajuato, Mexico...
ATGGCCATGACCCTGGTGGGCGAGGATGGTGTGGGGCGTGTGCACGTACCGCTGGACGACGTGGACAACCTCCTCGCGGACTCCCTGCAAGTCATCCCCGTACAGCGTGAGTCGTACGACTGGGATGCAATAGTGCATGACTTGCTGAAGGACACGTGATGCATGACATCGAGCGCGAGTCTTCGCACTCATGCCATGCGGTTCCTGCGGAACCGAAGGGCATGGATGTATCCCAGATCAAGGATCAGGTGACTGTCCGACTCACACAGAAGGACAAGGAAGCACTTCTCGTCGTCATGCAGCATGACGGTGTGATGCAAGTCAGCACTGCGCTGAAGGGCGCAGTGCATCGCAACGCGAATGTCATTCGGAACTACATGAAGGGCAAGGAGAGGTCATGATCGAGGTCACCTACCGGGAGCTGTGCCGACACGTGGACCCTGCGACGGGACTGCGGGGCGACTACTACGAAGAGGCCCACAAGGTCCAGCTCGTCAACGTGGAGCGTGTTGACGGCTGCTGGAAGGCCGTCGTCTTCCGCAAGGACACGCCCGAGATCCTCGTGATCAACGCCGAGGAACTGGACGAGTGGGGAGCTGGGTACTAGGGTGTGACGCAGGTCACATTTCTAGCGCTAGATCTATAGTGTAGAATAATTCCCGTGGCCAAGCGAAACGCGCGTGCCCGTTCGATCGACGGGAAGAAGATCTGCTACTCGTGCTCAAAGTGGAAGGAGGAGTCTGAGTTCTCTGTCCGCAAGGGCACAGATGACGGCCTGCATCACGAGTGCAAGGATTGTGTGACAGGAAGACGGCTCCCCAAGTACAACCTCACCCTGGAGCAGTACAAAGAGATGGTCGAGAGCCAGGGTGGGGTGTGCGCCATCTGCCTGAAACCCCCAAGCCGAGCCTTCGACATCGACCACGATCACAACTGTTGCCCGCAGGACACCAGTTGTGGCAAGTGCGTAAGAGGGTTGCTGTGCTTCAACTGCAATAGCGCCCTCGGCAAGTTCAAAGACGATCCAGACAGCCTCAGGAGGGCTGTGGCCTACCTCACACGCCAAGTCGGGAACAACTAGACGACCTGCGGTGTTTCCCTTAATGTCTGGTCAGCCAGGGACTGGTCAGGGCGCGACCCCCAGGGAGCGACCATAGTCAACAGGTAAGCACGGGAACCACGGGGAGAGCTATCTACTCAGTGAAGCGACCCCTTCAGGGGGTCGCTGTCCGTAAGGGACTCATCACGTTTTATACCTAGGGCAGCCTAAGGGCTGCCCAGCCCGGCGGGGAAGAAGAGTGGGGAAGGGATGACATCTACATACAGGCAGCCCCTGAGGGCTGCCATGGATGACAGGTTCGAGACTTTGAAGAGTCTCCCCCTGAGTCCTCCGTTCGGCTTCGCTCACTACGGACTCTTTCCCCCGCACATCTCCCACGGCCCAGCGGCCGTGGAGCGAGGAGACATTGAATGACTACTGCCGACTGGCAGACCAGCGCTTCTTGCGCTGGTCTTGACCCCAAGTACTTCGAGTTCACGCAGAGGGGAGACCCTGGTTACAGACCTGAGGGAAACCTCGCCCGGAAGGGCGAGGCTATGGGGATAGTGAGATCCAATGAGGTACGTCTCCGGAAGGGAGCAAAGGTCTGCATCAACTGCCCCGTCAAGGGGCAGTGTCTTGAAGAGTCTTCAAGGGTCGACAGGTTCTGGACGATTCGAGGGGGAGTTCTCCCTGAAGCACTCACTCGCCCTCTGGCGAGTGCTCCGACAGAGACTGTGAATTCCTACTTCCCGTACCGCTGCCCCAAAGGGTGTCACGTGGACTACCTGTCGTGGCGTAACCACAAGGGGTCGCAGGTCCGATACTGCAAGAACTGCAACAAGTAACCTGTCCAGTGATACACTTGACAGATGGATGACTATCAGATAGAGCACCTGAGCTACTCGCAGTACAGCTCGTACACCAAGTGTCCCCGTCAGTGGTACCTGTCCAAGGTCCGCAAAGCGGAGGAGAAGCAGACCTGGTACCTCCCGATCGGTACGACAGTGCACAGCATGATCGAGGACTATCTCAAGGTCGAGGATCCTGACGATCCCCACTCTGCACTTCGCCCCGTCGAGGACTACTTCTATCCGCTCATCGAGAAGCAGATGAAGATCGAGCCAGCCACTTCCAAGTGGCTGGCCGGTGGCCCGGAGGACTCCCCGATCGTCGAGGAGAAGGCCCTCCAGAGGGCCTCAGAATGCTTCGAGAGGGCCTTGGAGTTCCTGGAGGACATAGATGTCTGGGAGGTGGAGTACGACGCTTCAGGGACCCTTCCAGGGCTTCCTGTGCCCATCAAGGCGTACGTGGACATCATCGGTGAACACAAGAAGAAGGGTCCGGTGATCCTCGACTGGAAGACTGGCAGCACCAAGCCTGACAACTTCCAGCTTGAGACGTATGCTGCACTGCTTAGTCACCCAGGAAAGTTGTACGGTGATGTCAAGGGCCGCTACGCCATGCTCTCCCCTGCCTACGGGTCACAGACCCGGTATGTGGACCTCTCGGGCGTCAAGCCCGAGGAGGTCGGAGCCAAGTATCTCAAGGTCTATGAAGGGATGAAGGCCAAGCTGTACCGGTCGAACGCAGGGTTCGACTGCAACTACTGCTATCATCAGGAGAACTGCCGCACCAAGGCAGGTCCGACAGAGCGTGCCAAGTACTACGACAGGAGTTACGAGGATGGCTACCCTTTTAGTGCGTGAGATCGTCACGCCGACGGGGGAGGTTGTAATTGTCGATCATGACTTCAGCCACCCCGGCTCGATCTCTATGAGTGGGAACGGCTACCCCCAAGTCACCCCTCCCGGGACAGGTAGATCCATACCGTTGCATCAGTTCCTGATGGGGACCGCTGGGCGAAAGCGTGAGGTGATCGTGAATCACATCAACCGCAATAAGCTGGATAATCGTATGGAGAATCTGCGGCTAGCGACTCCGGCCCAATCTAACCTGAACCGAAAGGACAGAGCCAGGCTGCACGACCTGCCTCCGGGGGTGTATCACAACAGGAAGGGATACATCGCCAGGGTCACCCGTCAGTACAAGAGATACAATCTTGGCACCTACCCCACGATCGAGGAAGCGAACGACGCTGTGCGTCGATTCAAGAAGGAGCGAGATGGCGACTTTGTCTGAACACGCCGAGCTGATCAAGGCCGCCATCAAGGCGGCCCAGGATGACGGATTCACCTTCGACACCGACTTGTCGTATGACCATGAAGGCTTCGTCGATGTGGTGGAGCTGGATCTCTGGGACGGTGACGACTACATCAACGTCTATACGGAGGAGCGATGACCAGCTTCGCTGGTGCCGGTAAAACACCCTTCCCCTCGGAGGCTCTGAAGCGTCAGGCTGACGAGATCGCCATGGGTATCCTGGTCGCCCGTAACACGGGCGCCAGGCTGGAGCGACACGGGGACCTGATCGTTCTCCGTGAAGGCGATCAGGTGCACGCCATCGGCGTGCTGGACAATGGATCAGTCGTCTATCCGACGACCGGAACGGACGGGTTCGAGTACCGTGACTGCTGAAGGCCAGGAAGACAGGGCCTACTGGGATGACAAGTACGCTGAGGACGAGTGTGTCGACGGCTACGGCGAGGTCTGGCCTGAGCATGACTTCGGCGAGGTCGAATGCTTCCGGTGCGGAGCCGAACCGTACGACGATGTGATCGAAGCGAACAGCGAGGCGTACCGATACGGGCGCGGAGAGGCAGTGAATTGTGACTGAGACGTACACACACGAGGAGTTCTTCGAGCGAGCCCGTAAGGGTGAGTTCGTGGGCGACAAGGTGACGAAGGTCGTTCGGTACGAGATCGACGAGGTGACACAGTCTGGATACTCCGACGAGTACGACGAACTCGAAGACGACTGGTCCGTCGGAGGGGAAAGACACTGTTTCTGGGAATCGACGGGCAACCGTGGCCCCACCAACACCTACGAAGTGGAGCGTCGTGCCTGACTTCAACATCGCTCGGGAGGTTCGGTTGGCCATGCTAGCCAACGCTATCGACGCCGCCGAGACAGACGGGGAGATCTGGTTTTTCCCCGGCGATAACGGAGATCTCGGCAATCTGTACGTTGGTGATGAACTTGTTGCCAGCATTCGCACCTACACACACAGGAACGACTGATGCCTAAGATCATCTATCGCCTTCCCTCGAAGGCGATCCAGTACGGGTACGCAGAGCTGGAGATGGAGATCTCCGAAGAGGAAGCTGCCGACCCCCAAAGGGTCGGAGCAGCCTATGCAACGTACGTAGGCGCCTTCCTGGAGGGCGAACAGGGAGGGCTTGACCTCTTCCTCCGGGGACGTTCTGAAAGTCCCTCAGAAGGGCACACAGAGCCTTCTGTAGGCAGCCCTGAGGCTGCCGCCGAACGCTTGAAGAACGAACAGAAGCCCCGTACTGTGGACGAGGCGAACGAGATGGCCACTCAGCTCATCCAGCAAGAGTTGGGCGCCACCGTGATAGAATCGGAGGAGAACGTGCCTCCGTGGAAGAAGAAGGCTGAGCCTCAGGCGAAGCCGTGGCAGAAGACCGAAGAGAAGGCAGCCTCCAAGGCTGCCGCTGTAGCAGACATCGACTGGTAAGGAACTCTGTGGCTACGTACGACGACCTGTTCGGCAACAAGAGCGCTGGCCCGAAGCGGGCACCTGCACCCAGGTGGAACGAGCCTGGCGACACCCACGTGGGTGTCATCTCCGCTGAGCCGTACCTCATCGACGACGTCGACTTCAAGTCCAAGAAGGCCAAGTTCATGGTCCAGACCGACGCGGGCTGGAAGATGAAGCTGAAGGGGGAGTTCGATGAGTCGGACAACCACTTCCCCATCCAGCAGATCGTTGTCCCCGTCACCCTGAAGGACGGGGCCGAGGCAACCTTTTACTTCGCCAAGAACGACGAGGCGCTGAAGGATGCCATGGCGGACACGGGGATCGACCTGGTTCCCGGCGTGACCATCGGCAAGAAGTTCGTCCGGCTGGACGGGCAGCGCAAGAAGTACTCGGTGAAACTCGTGGCCCCTTCCGAGTAAGCTGAGTAACTGGGGAGCCCTCAGCGGGAGGGCTCCCTTCAGGGGTTGATAGCTCAGCGGGAGAGCGGTCGGCGGATAGGCGGCAGCAATCGCGGGTTCGATTCCCGCCAACCCCACGCAAACCAACCGAGAGGGAGACATGAACAACAAGAAGAAGGCTCTTGCTGCAACCGTCATGGTCGCGGTTCTCGGACTCACAGCTACCGGCTGTTTCGAGGACGATGCTGATGTGGCGTCGGAGAACCTGTCCAAGGCTGCCGACAACTTCGAGGTGAACCGACGGATCGTGATGTTCAACGGCATCACGGACAAGTACCTCATGGAGATCGTCGGTGTGTGCTCCATCAGTGATGAGGGCAACCAGCTCGAAGTGATCTGCGAGACGGGGAAGAATGAATACAAGAAGCACTTCCTTGGGCTGTCCGACAATGTGTCCTACTTCGTTGAGCAGGGCGAGCCGGTCAAGGCGAGCGCCAACCACTACCGTGTGACCTTCAAGCCTCAGTCCATCCTCCCGGACTTCGACTTCCGGGGCGGGACCGACGACCTTCCCCGCTCCCAGTGACAGAAGAAGAGCTGGACGAGGCGGCCAAGAAGTTCGAGCAGACCTTGGGGTCTGGAGAATCGGAGGAAGACTGATGGAGTGTCCCAAGTGCGGAGCTTCGCTCCCGCCCAACACCAATGGATGCCCAGTCTGCGGGCATCCTACGAACATCTGAGGGTTCATGGAAGTTTCCCTGACGTTCGACGAGGATGTACCCGGCGATCACTTCATGGTGATCGCCCCCGCAGCGGAGTGGAAGGAGCTTCTGAACAATCTTGACGGCATCGGTCACTCGCCGTCCGCACTCAAGCTCATCGCTGTACTGCGCTCCTGGGGGGTGGAGAGGTCTTGAAGTGCGTGAACTGCGGCGCTCCTGCGCCGCGTGATGCGACATGCTGTCTCAATTGCGGAGGGCAGGTGGCCTGACATCAAGTCACTACATCGGACGCTGAAGCGGGGAGTGAGCAGCGGGGAACCGTTGCCCTCCCCGTATCCAGCCTTCGAACAGAACAAGATGCACTTCCGTCGGGGCTCCATCTCCATGATTGCCGGACCCCCCGGCTCCATGAAGACGGTCCTGGCCCTGAACATCGTCCGACGGATGGGAGCCAAGGTTCCCACCCTGTATCACAGCTCGGACTCCGACGACTTCACGATGGCTTCCCGTTCGCTCTCCATGCTGACGGGAAACCTGACGGACGAGACGGAGGTGTGGGTGATGAACCAGAAACAGTCCGCCTACGAGACCCTGAAGGACATGGGTCACGTTCGCTGGTCCTTCATGTCCTCACCCACGATCGAGCACATGAAGCAGGAGGCGGAAGCCTTCCGTGAGTTGAGGGGAACCTACCCCCACCACACCGTCATTGACATCATGATGGACATCAACTACGAGGGTGCCTCGGAGCAGAACTACTGGGGCGTCATGGCCGAACTGAAGGACATGGCTCGTGAGCAAGAGACTGCAATCACTGTGGTGCATCACACGTCTGAGTCGGCTAAGGGTGGAAGTCCGCCTCCCCGGAGTGCCATCATGGGTAAGGCCAATCAACTTCCAACGCTCATCGTCACACTATGGGGTGACGCTCATGGTGGGACACTCGATGTTGCGACCGTCAAGAACCGGTTTGGTCCTCAGGATCCGATGGGGAAGAGGTACCTGACCATGAAGGCAGACCCTTCGGTCTGCCTGATCGAGGAGATGGAGGATCATCTCCTCTTCAGGGACGGGCCCTCCGTGCCTGAGAACCAAAAGATCGACGCATGGGAGATGTAGTGCTGAACAATGATGACTATGCCAACGGCTACGCCGCAGGCATGACCAAGGCTGCGCAGATCGCCAGGCGGCAGGCGCACGCGATGCGTGAAGGTCTCGGCGAACACGACGACTTCGAATGGTCGTCGCGGGAGATCCGAGATGCTGTGCTCTATGTCGTGGAGTGCATAGAGGATGAGATCCCCGAATGATCCGACGGGAGCCGTACTTCCATCAGGGATGTCTGGTGAAGCCGGGCTTCTGCGACACGGGGAATCCCCCCTGCGACAAGCCAGCCCGCCTCTACGGAGGCGGCTGGAAGTGCGAAGAACACAAACCCAAGAGCTACTGGAAGGTGAAGGATGGCTCCCCCGAGGAAGCCGTGTCAGATCTGCGGAGTGGCCCCCAAGGAGAGCGGGGCGGGCCGCAGGTACTGTGAGCAGTGCAGGAAGGCGAAAGATGAGAAGCTTACCGCCCGGGGCGTAAGCCTTACGCAGGATCAACGCACCTTCGCCCGCCGCCAGGCCAGAGAGATGAACGCCAAAGCCACACCCGAGGTCAAGTGGTGCCTCGGGTGTGGTAGATATCTGAAGCGCTCCATGTTTACTAAGAATCCCAACGGCGTGTTCGGCCTGGCGGCCCGGTGCAAGCCGTGTTATGAGCCGATCCAGCTTGATTACAAGTTCAGGTCTGAGTTCTCGATCACGGTCGAGCAGTACGACGAGATCTTGGCGTCGCAGGATGGTGGTTGTGCCATATGCGGCACGATCCCGAAGAAGAAGAGACTTGCGGTCGACCACGATCATGACTCTGGCCACATTCGCGGTCTACTATGCACTCAATGCAATCATCATGTGCTGGGCGGGGCAAAGGAGAATATCGAAATTTTGCGCTCCGCAGTCAGGTATCTGGAATCACCACCCGCCATCAAGGTGATCGGAGAGGTTGTTGCGGGCAAGCATACGCGCGGCCGGAGGTGACGGACAGGGCGAACAGAACATCGGAGAATGGGTGGCCTGCATGCGAGTGGACACCCTGAAGGAGCTGTTGAGGGAGGCTGGATATGGATCATGAGGACGAGAAGTCCCAGGAGGACTACGGCGCCACTCAGGGCGCCGAGTATGAGCGCATCATGCGTGAGCGCAGGGAAGCCAACGGGAGTGGTGGATGATGCCTGACGAGCGGAACTTCGAGGAGCTGCGAGACGACGTCGTAGCAGCCTACGAAGAGAGCACTGGATTCCTTCCCGACACTCGTGACTATGTCGCGATCGAGGAGGCGACGAAGGAGTATCTGGATGAATCTGACTGACTCCGAGTTGGAGAAGATCGACGATGAGGGCAAGAGGCGCAAGCCATGGTGACGAATCCTGGCGCTTGATCCCTCTCGCTCCCGTCCTCGTGCTGTTCGGCGGGGATGATCCGGCTGACAACTACGGACCAAGACCATACAGATGTCCGTGGCATGGAGACGGTAGCGCTTCCGCTACCGTCTCGGTCGTCGCCGGAGAGGAGCAGTGGTTCAACTGTCATGCCGGACAGGACTGTCCGAGAGGCAACGCAGTGCAGATACTGATGAAGGTGGAGGGGCTTGACTTCAAAGGCGCTATCCAAAGAGCAGCGGAGCTTGCTGGAGACAGCAACGCTCCGGTACGCAAGACATCTGGACGAGGCAGAGGCTTGGCTAGGGACGCGAGGGCTCGATCTGGAGTTCGCACGTTCCGAAGGACTTGGCGTCGTCCGTGATCCCCTTCAGGGTCACGAGCACCTGAAGGGCCGACTCTGCGTTCCCTACCTGACGGACTTCGGCCCCGTCAACATGACCTTCCGGTGCATGGAACCTCACAGCTGCAAGGAGATTCCTGACCACTCGAAGTACATGTTCCCGAAGGGGCTGAAGACGAACCTCTACGGTGTCCAGTCCATCGACGCGGCTGATGAGTGGATCGTCATGACGGAAGGTGAGATCGATCGACTCACCTGGGTACAGCTCGGAGTGCCAGCACTCGGAGTCAGCGGGGCCAAGAAGTGGCAGCCTCACTGGGCCAACGTGATCGAGGACTTCTCCACCCTGTACTTCATTGAAGATGGAGACAGGGATGGCAGGGAACTCTTCGAGAAGGTAAGCTACGAGGTGGACCAGGCCAAGACTCAGGTGATCAGGGTCAGGATGCCCGACGGGGAAGACACCAACAGCATGTACATCAAGCGAGGCAGGGACTACCTGATGGAAAGGATCGGCAAGTGAACGTCTTCATCATCATGAACGAATGGACCGACATCGACAACTCCACCGGAGTTGCGATCGTGGACGCCAAGTACTTCACGTCCGAGTCTGACGCCTGGGATGCACTGAGCCTGGTGGCTCAGTCGTACGACGAGGAGCTGTCGAAGGACGAGACATCCTTCTCGCTGGAGGATCACGAGGATGGCCTCCAGTACGAGGAGTACTACATCCAGGAACTCACGAAGGGGAACGACTGATGGGTAAGCATGCAGGTGGCTACGGGGACTACAAGCCTGGTCGGGACGGCACGAATGCCGGTCCCGGATTCCAGTCCCTGACTCCGGAGCAGAAGGCAGCGGAGTTCGACTCGTCCGCCTCGGATCCGGCAGGTTACGCTGAGCGTAACTTCACCCCGAACGACGGGAAACACCGGAAGTGATTCTGAGCTACGGACCGTGTGAGCACCCTGCCATTCAGCAAGGTGCCGATGGGCGCTGGTACTGCACCGAGTGCGGACAGTTGAGGGCGTGACGTGGATCCGGTATATGAGTTGCAATATCGCTCCGAGATGACGTTGAGCGGCAGGGTTCTTGATGAGCCCTTCGGCTGGCAGAGGTATCCTCACGTCCACGTCGGCCTCGCCCTTGAGGATCTGAAGGTTCAGGCCGGAAACCTGAAGAGGATCTATCAGCATGTCCGAATCGTCGAGAAGGTCACGGAAGTAAGGACGGTATGGTGAGCAAGAGACTGGACTCCCTGGGGGTCGAGGTGGAGGTAGGAGACATCGTCTTCTCCGCACCCAAGCACAAGTTCTCGGGTAAGCCCGAGGTGGGCAAGGTGACCGGAGTGTTCGACTCCGGTCGGGTCACCATCCAGATACCCGAGAAGCGCAGCGTCCGCGCCTGTGAGCGAGGCGCTCCGGACGTGGAGGTCGAGGGCGTTCGATGGGTGGCTGACACGACTGCACCCCGTGACGCGTGGGGCAGGTACCGGCAGAAGCGAGAATCCTACACCTATATGTCCAAGGACTACAGGGTCGTCGGACATGAGTGGAAGTGGGTCCGCAAGCAAGCGGCAGACATCACCCTCGTCGTGCTCCGCAAGGGTGACAAGAGCATGAGCGACCTTGAGTCGCTCACCAACCACAACATCCTGACGCAGGGCCTATCCCTGGACTACGACACCGAGAGGCCGGAACTTGACTGACAACAACTGCACCAAGCCTCCCCACATGCCTCCCTGGTGTGGGTGTCCTGCGTGAGCGAGCCGACAGAGGAAGAACAGCGGGATCCGGACTACTGCTGGACCCACAACAAGATCGAGCGACAGGAAGAGGAGGAAGAGTGACCATCGAGTTCTCGTCGTGGGGCAAAACCCCACGACTGTTCCGGGACATCGTCATCACGGAGAAGATTGACGGCACCAACAGTGCCGTCATCATTCAGCAGATCGAGTCCATCGCTGATGCCGCGCACGATACGGCCATCGTGCAGAAGAATGGGCAGTACTACGAGGTCGGGGCCCAGTCCAAGAACCGACTCATCTACCCCGGCAAGACGACCGACAACCACGGCTTCGCCGACTGGGTGTACACCAACGCTGAAGCCCTGTTCGACGTCCTTGGCGCTGGTCGCCACTATGGCGAATGGTGGGGTCACGGGATCCAGCGTGGGTACGGCATGGACCGCAAGGCGTTCTCTCTCTTCAACACTGAGAAGCGGTCCGGAGAGTTCCCCGTCGCAGGCATTCAGGTCGGTCAGGTCATCCTGAACACCGTCCCCGTGCTGTACCAGGGCGAATTCTCCCAGGAGTCCATCCGTCTCCGCCTCGAAGACCTGGAGCGTTATGGCTCCTTCGCCGCACCGATGTACCGGAACCCTGAAGGGATCTGCGTGTACCACACGCAGAGCAAGCAGGTCTACAAGGTCACTCTGGACAATCAGGACAAGGGAAAGTGGGAAGCGTGAGTGATGAGAAGGGTTCCGGCCCGATTGAGAAGGATGACAAGCACATCCTGATGCCTCCGGGCATGTGAGAACAGTGGTGGTGAGCAGACGCCCTGATGGGCGTCTGTCTCTCTCGATCAAGGAGAAGCGTGGACAGAGAAACGAAGGTCTTCCTGGCACACCGGATCGCCCGGAACGTGATCAAGGAAGTGGCCGAGGTCTGGGCCGATCGGGTGACCGTGAATGAGTACATCTACAGCGAGTTCCCCGGCCTGGACGGTGACGTTGCGGAGGATTTGGCTGCACTGGTGCGTAGCCTGCTCCAGGTCATCGGAAGCGTCAGCTTCCAGGAATACCGCATCAAGGCGGATGGTTCCATCATGACCGAAGAGGAGTACGTAGAGAAGATGAAGAGTCCCGTACCCCCCTGGATCGACGAATTCTAGGCACAAAAAAAGAGGGCCACCCCCGAAGGGTGGCCCTCTTGTATTACCCCTCCACCGGAGGCTCTCCGGAAGGCGGGTCAGGCGGGAACTCTGGAAGCGTGGTGTCCAGGTACTTGCACTGGTGAGTGCCCTTCTCGGTGTCGACTATGAAGTCACACGAAGGATACTCACAGTCGGGCGAGTTGATGTACTTGCCACAGATGTACGGCGGAGGGCTCGGTTCTCCCGGGCGAGGCTCACCCATTGGTGAGTCCTGCGCTCTCCTTGTCGCCCAGGAAGGAGGCAAGGAGACCCTTCACGAGGCTTGCCACAGCAGCACCGCCAGCAATGGCGGCGTCCTTGGCGGTGCTCATCTCGGTGAACGAGAACACGGAGAGGAACGTGAAGGCGAACGTCGCCACCACCCGTTCCGTAAGATCCTTGACGTACTTGCTCACTTCTTCTTCCCCTTCTTCGGTGCAGACTTCTTCTTGCCAGCCTTGATGTCCTTGTCGAACTTGGCTGCCACTTCAGGCTTCGCAGCGTGCAGATACTTCCGCTGCTTGTCGGATTTGTAGGGCACGTCATGCTCCCTGCGCATAAACCTTCAGCCCCGTCAGGGCTGAAGAGCTGGTGTTGTTGGCCCTGATGAAGGCGACGGGGAACTCTCTCACTACGTAGGAGTAGGGCAGAGTGTTCCCTGACACGTTCATCAGGATGCCCGGACCAAGGTTGATCGGGTTGGTCCCGTCATTGCTCAGCTCGATCTGCACCACCTGCGTGCACTGGATCGAATAGGCCCTGCTCCCGGCGAACGCCACCCAGGCTCCGGCCGTATTCGCCGCGAGGTTGCCGTCAAAGACCGTTGTAGCTGCCAAAACTTCTCAACCTTTCCACCTGGCAAGCCGTGGGCTCGTCGATATATCCGGTGACTCGCAGCCCGAAGAGCTGCTGGAGTCCCCTGATGTGGGAGATGGTTCCATCGTCCATCTCTCCCGTGACAGTGCAACGCAGAACGCGTTGCACGTGACTGACTGCATCGTGCTCGAACTGTGTCGTTGGACGGATAATGGTGCGCTTGAACCAGGCAGGCTTGCCGTCAGGCTGTTCCATCGGAAGCACCCACCTTGCTCGCAATCATGTCAACGACCCCCCGGACGCCCTTCACTTCCTCGTGTACCGCAGCAACCTCAGCTCGTTGGGTGACAAGTCCTTCGAGGACTTCTACCCTCCCCCTGAGATCTGCGATCAGAGCATCCTTCTCCTCGCCCTTCTGGGTGAGTGTTGCAACTTGGACTTGAAGAAGCTCTACCACATCCACGGCTATCCCCACAGCCGCAGTGCTTCCGTTCCTCTTCCCGCCTACGTAACCGCCGATCGTTCCTGCAAGGCCGACGACGATTGCGATGATGGCTTCAGCGCCCACTTTCCCTCCCCGATCTATACAGATTCAGCGACGGTGCGCATGGTCACCGTCAGGTATCCCCCAAGTGTAGAGCCGTCCGGTCCGGGCGGGGCTGTCTGAGTGAACCTCCAGTCATCGATCACGACCAGAGTGGAGAGATCCTCCTCCAGCTCCTGGAAGGACACCACGTCTCCGGCTCTCGCCAGAGCCTTGAAGTCCTCCAGTCTCTGTCTGGCATACCCATCGGTCCCCACCCTCTGACCACCCTTGTCCTGTTCTTCGTCGAACAGGAGGAAGGTGTGCTGGATCATCCTCTGACGGATGGATCCGGGAAGGGCCTTCACTTGCCAGCCGTTTAGGACGCCACCCTTAGTGGCGTCCGTACCCAGCCTACCCAGAGTGATCTTCAGTTGGATCCAGTTCTGTGGACCGTTCGGCTGAGGGGTTGATACATCACCGGTACCAGGACCGAAGTTCTGGTCGTAAGTGATGTACGGAATCTCGTCACCCATCTGAGTGAGTACCGAGACTTGCACTGTTCCTTGGAGGGGGGACGGGGTGCGGAGGGACAGAAACTTGTACAGCTTCGGTTCCTCCGTATTGAACCTGATCCGTCCGCTGGTGAGATAACCCGACTGGTACAGGTCTGCATCGTCCTGCAACCAGAGGGAGTCTTGAGTGACGGAGAACACCAGACGTCCGGAATTCCCCAGGATGGTGACATTGGAGACGCTGGAGGTTTCCCCAGGGGCATAGATGTCGCGGGCGTAGGCGTACCGTACAGCCCTCGTCGTCTGCTCCTGAACCTGTTGGCCCAGGTCCACCCTGAAGAGCCCTGAGGAGCCGTCGTGGGCCCCTGTGGAGCCCACGTACATGAACCTGTCGAAGCCGGTGATGCCAGCACATCCGCCAGCGGGGGAGAAGAGCAGCGGACCGTAGGCAACGTCTCCGTTGTCGTCGAACTCCCCGACCCTGAACCCCTTGGTGGTGGCGATCCCCATGAACGTGCCGACGTAGCCATAGATGGTGTTGATCTGTTCGCCGGTCGGAGTGACGGCCGTCACAGACGGCTGAATGATCTCAACAGAGCCATTGAAGTCGATGTTGAATTTATGGATGTTGGAGGAGATGGTGTTCCCTCCGGCCACATACCAGGCTCTGGGTCCCTCGGTGATGCCTCGCCACCTCCATGTCGGATCCGTGTGGACGTAAGCAGCACTGCCCGGCAACGGGAGCGTGGCTCCCGTGTTGATGGGAGCGGTCCAGACCTGGTTGTCGATGCAGACGACGATCCTGCCCTTGACGAACTCGATGGCCCCCGTGGTGGGAGTGATCGGCAAGTTGTACATCTTGGTCGCCACGCCGGTATCGATGCCGGACCAGATACCGTCCGAGGCAAGGATCAGAGTCCTGGGTCCCACGTTGGCCAGGTCGAGCATGGTGCCAGCGCTCGGGTTGCTGGCTGCTACGACACCAGATGCGGTCAGCTTGAACAGGTTCCCGCCATCGGTTCCGAAGGCGGCGTCCACGCCGCTGTTGTCCACATAGCCCCGCACCCTGTTGAGGCTGGAAGCCAGCACTCTCATGCTGGTGGGAACCTTGAGAAGGCTCACCTGGCCAGAGGTCCAGGTGTCCACTCCAAGGGAGTTCTGGAAGCGGAAGTTGAACTGGTTGTCCGTATCGGGATCCTGATAGAGGATCCCGGCTCCGTAGGAGAAGTTCGACTGGGATCGCAGCCACCAGCCGGTGATGGACTGCTCGCCCGGCTCGGCGAAGTTGTCGAACTGCTGCTTCCTGATCTCCGCCATGCCCTCCGTGTACGGCCACGCATCACGCGTGGCCGACATGAACGGAATTCCACCGATAGCATAGTCGAACTGGTAGTCAGTCAGGTTGTAGGTGCCGCCTCCGGTATTTCCGGAGAAGTTGTTGAGCTGCCACGGTATCTGGTGGACTACATCCATGGTCGCTCCTTAGGCTCCAGCCGCGTCAAGAGTGATGGAGCGGTAGTCGAATGAGGATGTGGATGCGGCAGAGACTCGGTGCTGCATGGTGACAGTGAACGTCTCGCCCGAAACCAGTCCGGACTGTACATAGGTACGTGTACCGTCCAAGTTACTGTTGCCCAGGATGTTACCGGGGGCGATCAGGGCAGATGTATCACTGGGACTGAAGACCGTTCCGCTGGTGGATCCGGATCCGAGCCACGATGTGATCGAGTTGAAGTTGGCGCTGTTCCTCTGCTTGGTGCTGATGGTCACCTTGACCTTGCCGGACGGGGGAACGGTGATGGCAGCCTGAAGGGTCCGGTTGCTGTTCCCGTACGTCGTACTACTCGTGCTGGCCGTCGTGGTGTCTTCCACGAACTGGGTGAACAGGTTGATGGTGCCACTCAGAGTGAGCGCACCAGCCTGGTTGATGGATGCGACGATCGTGTTGGCAGGACCGACCCACTGTGTCAGGTTCCCCGTGTAGCCGACATTGGATCCGCCTACCTGGAGGACGGCTCCGGTGGTCACTCCAGGTTGAGCGACAATGCCGCCCTTGTTGGCCAGCATCTTGCCGGTGGACTGGATGGCGAACTGGGTGTTGCTCCCGGAATCCATCACCCGCATGATGTCAGCACTCACGGCGGCAGGTGCAGTCACGTCGAACGTGACTGCCGCAGCGGTACCACCTACGATGTCCACCTTGCCGTCGTTCCATACGGTGAACCGTTCGCTGCCACCACCAGCGGCAGCTACCCTGATGGCTCTCTTGGTGGCGGAGAGGTCTGGAGCCACGATGTCCACGGCAGGGTTGTTGGTGGTGGTGGTGGGCGTCACGCCCATCGTCCCACCGGACAGGCTGTAGAACCGGACGGTGGTACCGTCGGAGTCCAGGCCCTGGAACCTGTAGGTTCCGTCCCCTTCCCCGACCTGATTGACCGTAGCGACCCTGCCGTTGGCGGCTATGAAGGCCACCGGATTGAGGCTGACCTCATTATCCATCCACACCATCCGGTGTGGTGTGGGGTTGGTGGAGTCACCGATAACGGCAGTGCGCCAGACGCCAGTGTTGTAGATGTCTACATTCCTGAGCGTTCCGGTCGCCTTGTCCAGCGTCTTGTTGGCCAGCGTCTGAGCGTCACTGGTTCCCACCACGGACCCGACAACACCATGAACTCCTGACGAGGACGCCTCATGCGTCCTCGATTCCGTGAAATCCCTGGCAGATGTGACATGCCTGACCACTGCGCCGACGTTGTGGCTGGTGGCCGATGTGCCATCCACTCCACGAGTGACGGTCAGGGTCAGACCGCCTACAGCGGTCACGTCGACAAGCTCTTCACCGATAGATCCGTAGTCCAGGGACAGAGTGTACGGAGTGGAGCCGGGCAGACCGGCAGTGCTGACCACCTGGATGGTTGTGTTCGACGGCCCCACACCACCCGTGAGGGTGGTGGGCGGGGCAACCGAGGAGTAATAGCGAGCGTTCGCCATGTCGCCCCCTAGGCGTTGAAGTACTGGTAGGACTCGAAGAGACGGAACAGCCTGTCCCGCTCCTCCTGGAGTCGCTTGGTGTAGAGCTGGAGGTAGTACCTGGAGGCATCCGCTCCGGCTCCGGTCGGAACCAGGGGAGCACGTTCGGTGGCCTCGATCTGCTTCTGCTGAAGCCTGGCAGCTTCGTAGGCAGGGAGCAGGCGCCAGCAGGCGCCATACACGATCATGTCTATGTACCGTTCCGGGAAGCCTGTGGTCGCCTCGAACGGATCGGAGTTGTTGACCAGAACGTTGGGCTTCTTGATGTAGCTGACCCTGACGTTACGGCCAGGAACGATGAAGTCCCTCATGACCTGAAGGCTCTTGCCGGTGGGTGGGGGGGAAGGCTTCACCTGCCCTGGCGTAGTGGATGCCATTGGATTGAACCGCCATGAGCTGAGCGGGAACCATACGGCCGAAGGGCCGATGGTGTTCACGACCACCTTGTACACGTCCTCCACTTCGGCGGGCAAGGGGTACTCGTAGCGGGCAGAGACGTAGGGGAACTCGTACTCATCGAACACCCAGAGGTCCGGATACAGGGCCTGGATGGTGTCGTTGACGGCTTCCTTGATCCGCTCTCTGGGATAGAGGGGATCGTTGGTGACGATGGCATCGGCCGCATGGACTGCGGCCGTAGTGCTCTCCACTCCCCGCCCGTTGGTTCCTGCGAAGACAGTGACGATGCCCGTCGATTGGTCGAACTTGTTGACGAGAAGCATCTCATCGTCGATCTCCACGAGACCTCGGGAGATGTTCTTGACCGTCCCGAGGTCTATCGTGAAAGTGGTATCCGTGGCTGTCATCGGATCCGTGAGGAAGGTGATGGAAGCCTGGTCCCTGGTGTAGCCCAGGAGCTGTTGCTTGACCCTGGAGACCAGGTCTCCGAATGTGACAGCCACGTGCGCTCCTAGCTGCTGCTGGTCACGCCGTTGGCCACGGCGATCACCTGAGTGGCTCCATCCTTCAGCAGTTTGAAGGTGATGGAGTTGGACGGGGGAGCCTGAATGGTGACTCCGGACTGACAGACGCTACTGTTGGAAGTGACGCCCAGAAGGGACAGAATGTTGACAACGGGGGTGGTGATGGAAAGGCCGGTGATGACCTGACCCTGGAGCCCACCGGAGGAATCGTCGACGGTTACCGTGGGAATGGACTGCTGGCTACCTACGCCCGCCTGGGCGGTGAGGGAGCCGGAGATGGATACAGAGCCTCGCCAGTACATGCCTGCGGGTATGGTGATGAGGACTTCGTTGTTGCTGTCGGCGGAGCCGGAAACTATGGGCATGCTTCCCCTAACTTGTCATGAGTTTCACTGTGACAGTTCCGGTACCGCCTGCGCCAGTGAGGTCAGCACGGAAATACCGGAATGCTACGTTACTCGCTGACGCAGTAGCGGTCAGCGCAGCAGTAAGGGCGATGGTGGTTCCGGTGGATACGAACGTGGTGTTGTCCACCGAACCCAGGATGGTGATAGTGCCGGTCAGGGTGCCGGTGCCTACGGCGACGGCCGTACAGACACGCTTGGCTGCACCTGCATCCATCACTGTGCCCGTGAGGTTGCCAGCGGCAGCGTTCAGGGTTGTGGTCGCGGTCAGCTGGCCGGTTGTCACCAGGAGAGCATTCCCCAGAGCGCTGGCCGTCGCGGGTGCGACGTCCACCGTGGCCGTACCGTTGCTGAGCTTGGTCGGCCAGGCGTTGGCCGTGACAGCGGCAGTCCCCTGGTTCGCTGTAACAGTGCCAGAAACGGCCTGAGTGCCCCCAGGAGACGTTGTGATGGTGCCGACCACCCGAACTGACTGGGCCGCCCCATCGGTCGTCATAGAGCCGTCTGTGACGCTCATGAAGCCTCCTTGAATGCGGCATCCACCTGATGCCGCTTGGTCCCCTCGGGCTGGAGTCCCTGACTCACAGCCGAGGCATAGTGGTTCAGCTCACTGTCCCACGCCTTCTGGCGCGTGCTGTACGTGTCGTTGACGTGCGGGGACAGGGTGAGGTTCTTCGCCCGTATACATTCACCGAAGGTGAGATGATCCTGAGTAAGGCAAGCGGAGGAGCACTGGTTCCACTTAACGCTCTTGCGTGAGGCCAATTGCTTCCACCTTCTCCCACGGCACGAGGACGATCTCCGTCTGCGGGGAGACGGTGACGTTCCAGCGGAACTTGATGAACCGGTCGTCCCAGTCCAGGACTTCCAGATCGGTGAGGGTTCGGCCACCCTTCTCCAGATTGACCAGGGAACCCTTCTTGAGCAGCGCTGCGGGCGCTGCTTCCTTCTTCTGGGCGGGAGGCATCAGTCGTTGTCTCCCATGCTGTTCGTGCCGTAGATGCCCTGACGGAAGCCGTCATGGTCGGAGCCCAGCTCTGCACTCTGATGCATCGAGATGACGGACTGGAGGAAGGACTCCTGCATTCCCTTCTCGTTGTGGTCGATCAGGGTGGTGTTCCCCGACGGGCCACAGATGGCGCAGTTCTCGGACATGCACCCATGGAACTCTGTCTCTCCCGCCTGCTTGGCAGGGTCATACGTGTTGTGCACAGTTCCTCCTAGACGGGAGTGAAGTTGGCTGCGGTAGCAGCGCCCGAGGCGATGATGTCCGAGCGGATCTGGTCATCCACGATCCATTCGTACCCGCCTCGGAAGTAGTGAAGGCCTGCCCTCTCGGCAGGCCAGAACTCAGTGTCCTGGTTCGGGTTCTGGGGCAGGTTCTCTGCCCCAAGCTCATTGGTGTATGCGTCGTATCTCGTGGTTTCGTACTGCCCGGGGGATACTTCAACAACCGAAACCCCCCTCGTCAGCCTGAATCTTTCCATCAATGGCGACCAAGCAAATGGAGCTTCGTCCACCGTGGGTGTGATGAAAACCCAATTCGCCATCATGCCTCCAGTGTATGCTATACTGAGTGTATGAACACTAAGCAATGCGGCAAGTGCCGCGAAGAGAAGCCCCTGACCGAATTTCACAACGACAAGAACAAGCGTGACGGCAAATCGTCGCGCTGCAAGGAGTGCGCTAACGTGGCTTCTCGGAGGTGGACTGCCGACAATCGACAGCGAGCACGCGACTCCAAGAGGGGGTACGCTCGCAAGAACCCCAGACTCTTGCGCGACCAGTACTATCGGAAGACCTATGGAATCGGTCTCGCCGAATATGAGTCGATGGGGGATGCTTGTCATATTTGCGGGAAATCCAGCGGCGGCAGTCGCGCACTCGCTGTCGACCACGATCACTCGTGCTGCGAGGGCGTTAGGTCGTGCGGCAACTGTGTGCGCGGCCTGCTGTGCATGGACTGTAATACGGGGCTCGGGAAGTTCCGAGACGATCCAGAACTTCTCCGAGCCGCCATAGATTACCTCAGCTAGAGGTGATGGTCCACCACTGAGTACCGTCACTCACGATCTGAGCGCGGCCGGTGGTCGCAGTCACAGACAGAGTGGTCGCACCGTTGATGGTCTCCGAACCGGAGCCGTCGACGGTGATTGCACCAGCAGCCGTGTTGATGATGGTGTAGGAGCGTCCCGGCTGAACGGAGGCGACGGCCGGAAGGTTGACCGTCTTCGCCGAAGTGTTCGTGTAGACGGTGACGAAGTCGGTCTGGGTGAGCGTGTCGGTCGTAGCCGACACGGTACGGACCGTGTAGGACGTGTTGTCGAGTCCAGACATGTTTTCTCCTTACGCCTGGTTGCGGGCAGACGAGGTGGTCTGACCGACGATCAGGGCCTCCGGGCGGTACAGCGACCACCCGGCAACCCCGTACCAGCCAAGCGGCTGGAAGCGGGTCAGCTTGTCGACGACCGGACCACGGACCGTGTGGAACTCCTCAGCAACGGCCTCAGCAAGAGCCTGCTGGCCGGTGAAGTAGGTGTTGAACACACGGGTCTGAGTGGCACCGGCACCGGAGCCGGACTGGACGTTCTGGTTACGGGGCGTCTCGATGTAGCAAGCGCCCTCGTACTCGCCGATCTCGCCCGCCCAGATGTTCCCCGCAGCGGAGTAGTTGTGCGGGTCACGCCACGCAGCAGCACCGGTTTCACGCCGCAGGTCGTAAGAGACCTGCGGGTGGATGTACGCAACGTAGCAGCTCCCCTTGTTGGGGTGCACCTTGTTGGTACGGAGCTGAGTGACAGCGAGACGGGACATGTCCGACGTCCACGTGTCCGTACCAGTGATCGCCGTAGTGGCGATCGGGTTGGTCGGAGTGGTGCCGAAACCGTAGCCGACCGTACCGCCACCACGGCGGAGAGTCTGGGTACCGGCAGCGAGAACGTTCTGAACGAGCAGGTCGACGGAGTCAACCAGGTTCCACGCCACCTGGTTGACGAGACCAGCGGTCACGTCGGTGAACGAGAACAGGTCCAGCTTGTTGCTGACGAGGATCGCGTTACCGTACTCGTTGAGAGTGACGGAAACCGTGGTCGGCTGACCGGCCGCAACAGCGTCCGGATCCACCAGCTCGTTCAGCGGGGTGATCGCCTGAGCGAGATCCTGGTACAGCGAGAAGACGACCGAGGAACCGGGCATCGACTGCTGGACAGGTCGCTTGTCGGCGATCGTGCGGTACATGGGCTGGGCACGGAGAGCGAACTCAAGAGCGCGATCGTACGTAGTCTGTACGAGGTTGCTCATCGCCGCAGTGCCCGTAAAGGCGTTAGCCACTACAACTCCTTACGAGAGTTCATGGCCTCAGTTCGTGCGGGTTCCGTTCTGGAACGCCTGGATGAGGCCATTGAGATCGGTAGCGTCGTTGACGGCTGCTTGTGCAGCCTCAAAGTTTCCGAGCGGCTGACCGTCCTGGCCCGACTGCACGAAGCGGTCGAACTGGGCCTGCATGGACGGAGGCAGCCCGGCAGGCTGCTGAGTAGCCGTTTCAGTCGCAGGGTTACCACCCTGGACGTTCCCGCCGAAGACGGAGCGCATGGAATCAACCCACTCCTTCGCCTTCTGCGGATCGTTGGGACCCTGATACACGGCCTGTGCCTCAGGAACCCCCAGGGACTCAAAGACGGTAGCCATCTTCGACTTGGCCTGATCCTCAAGGAAGCTCGTCAGCTTCTGGTTCAGGTCTTCGTTCTGTCGCTTCATGGCTTCATACGCGTCACGCAGAGCCTTAGGGCCGTTCAGTTCGGTGTCGTTGCCCTGGCCGGTGTTCTCGTTGTCTTCGTAACCCCACTGAGTCATTACGACTCCTCCCATAAGGTGTGCATGCCAATAGGGCAGGCCGGGGAGCCTGCCTCACGCTCATGCGTTTGATGTGATGGCCGGACTTGATACAAGCACTGGGGGCCGGTCGGTCCCGTGCCGGTAGCAGGAATGAGATTCGAACTCATGGTCTCTGGCTTATGAGGCCAGCGTGTTACCTGACTACACCATCCCGCTTCGACGCAATGACAGGATCATTGCGTCATCGTTTACCTGGCCCCACCGGACTGCCCGAGGCCAGCCTTGGCGCTTCCGGATGAGCCACTGAAGGCGCCTCGTTCAGAACTGAGGAGACGGGCCTTCTTCTTGATGGCCTCACCGGAGCCCTGGAAGAGGGCTTCCTCACTGGTTCTCTGGGACCAGTCGCTGCCATAGATCTGACCGAGAGCCTTCATGGTATCCAGCTCGGAGGCAATCTGTGAGTAGCCCTGCTGAGCCTGATCCTTGGAGACACCCTCGGTTGCCAACTGCTCCGAGTAGGTCTGGTCGAAGGTCAGGTTCTGGCCCAGCGCTGCGGCGCCTATCTGCGCCGTGGCAGCAGACTTCTGAAGGATCGGGAGGGCCTTGTTCTGGTCCAGGAAGTAGGCGGTCAGCTCGTTGTCGCTGATACCCATCTGGTTCAGAGCCTTCCGGTAGGAAGGGTTCGACAGAACCGTGGCCTGAGTGGCCAGATCCACCCTGCTCTGGATCTCCGAGGGAGAGACGTTCTTTCCGATCCAGCCGGAGAAGTCTGAGGGCTGGTCATAGAAGCCGGACGGAAGTCCGGCACTCTCCATGATCTGACGGTAGCTCGCCTCCGTGGCGAGATACTCTGCGGGGGAAAGGACGGGAAGGCCAGCGGCCTTCCTGCTCTCGTTACCCTGGAAGCGGGTCTTATACTCGGCCGTGTCCTGAAGCAGGATGCTGATCGTGTCGGCAGAGTAGCCGTTCTTGACGTACTCGTAGATCTTCCCGGCCAGGGAGTCAAGACCGTAGTTCTTGAACAGGGCGTTGATCGCCAGGAATGCATCACGATCAGTTCCACTCAGAAGCTTGTCGTACTGGCCCTGGGCTACGTAGATCTGGTTCTGCGTGGTGGTGATGCCTGTCTTCCACTGCGTCATCTCCTTGTTCACGTTGGAGATGGAGGTGGTGTAGTAGGCGATCTTCTTCGCGTCAGGCTTCTTCTTCTGCTTCTCCTGAGCAAGAGCCTGCTGGAACCTGTTCAGGTTCCGTGTGCCCTGAGTGATCCACAGGTTGTACTTGTCGATCTGCTTCTGCATCTCAGCGACGGTAGCCATTCACCCTCCTCAATATTTCACGCCGAAATCCGCGAGGACTTGATGGGCAACCTGCATGAGACTGTTCTGTGCGTTCTGGGTCTTCTTCCAGCGAGGATCGTTCCTGAGCTGGTTCTCGAACTGCCAGAGCGGCATCACCTCATTCGCCCCCGTCGCCTTGTTCTTGTTCTGGAGGGCAGTCTTGATGATGTTGTCCTGTACGGAGATCGCCCCCGAGGGGATCTCCAAGATGTTCTGCATCGACTGCACGTACGGAGAGGCAATGTCAGCTATGGTCTGCCCGGCATCGATCTGCTTGGCGTACTGCGGATATAGAGCCTTGGCCTGCTTCCTGATGGCGTCCTGGTAGTCCTGGATGGTAGCTATTCCGCGCACGATGTTGCGTGCGCGGTCCGCATACCAGACGTCCGACATAGTGACTCCCATGTCGTAAGCGAAGCTCTTCATCTTGTTGAAGGCTTCTCCGCCCTCACCCTCGTGGTATTCACCGAAGTAGACGTACTTGCCCAGATAGTCACGAAGCTGAGATTCGTTCCAGCCCTTGGCTGCCACGTTGTAGGCCAGGGTTCGATACTGGGCCTGGATGTTCTTGATGAACCTGGGGCTCTCGACAATACCTAGTTGGTTCGCCAGTTGGCGAACCTGTGTGTACGCCTGAGACAGCTTCTGGTCCGCAGTCTTCGGATCCCCGTACTTCAGGACCAGGAACTGACGTTCCGAGTCGGAGTGGGTCTTCCACCACTTCGTGTCCCTCAGCTCCGCCTGGAACTTCTGAGCGGTCCACTGACCGCTCACCGCCTGCTTGAAGAGCTTCTTCAGGTCAGGATTCGAGTTCATCAGGGCTTCGACGAAACCGTAGCTCTCGGCAAGTTCGCTGGATGCCAATCTGGCCACCTCGGTTTCGCTGTAACTGGGAGTGGAGCCGGACGAGGATCCCGAGCCACCCTTGTATCCAGCAGCATGGTTCATCACGCTGCTGACATACTTGTTGACCGGAGGGTTGCCGAAGGTCTTGTTCGGGTTGGACTGCCCGGAGTACCACATGGCAGCGGCGCCCCGAGCGCCGTACTTGTTGTAGTAGCCCTTCAGCATCCCCTTGGCAGTCGCCTCCTGGGCTGCCGAGTTGTTCAGGAACTGTTGCGGGGTGAGGGACTTCCCGTAGTACTTCTTGGTCCAGGACGGGATGTTGTAGTCCATAATCTGGTACTTGCCATACGCATGGTGTCCACCCTGTACAGACGGACCCACAGCCCTGTAGTTTCCCCCGCTCTCCTGGGTCGAGATGGCCCAGAAGAAAGCCTCGAAGGACGGATCAGCCACATGACCTCCGAACAATAGGGCGGGGATGAGCAGGAGCTTAGCCAGCAGGGTTGCCAACAAGGCCCATGTCCCTCAGTACCGACAGCCCGACACTCATCGTGCTGTTCTGGGCAGCAGTCGTCTTCTTCCAGCGAGGATCATTCCGAAGCTGCTGCTGGAAGTCCGACAGGGTGGTGCCGACAGGCTTGCCCGACTTGTCCATGCCGTTCAGCGCCTGCTTGATGATGGGGTCGGTGACGTCGATGCCCTGGTAGGGCATCTCCAGCTCCTGGCTCATCATCTGCATGTACGGAGAGGCTATATCCGAGACGTTCACTCCCGCCTCGATCTGCTTCTGATAGGACGGGAACATGGACACGGCCTGCTGTCTGACCTGGTTCTGGAAGTCCTCGGTCGTGGCCAGCTTCTTGACGACCAGTTGCGCTTGGTTCTTGATCGCCTGGTCGGAGATCTGAATACCGTTGTCGTAGGCGAACTGACGCATGGTGTATTCATGCATGGCAGCCTCACCCTTGAGGGTACCGTCCTTGGTGAAGGTCACGTAACCACCGAGAGCGTTACGCATCTGGCCCTCGTCGTCGATGATCCCAGTCTCAATGGCGTTCTTCGTGATGGCGGAGATCTTGTTCTCCGGGATGGCTGCGCCGATCTCGGCAGCAAGCTGCCTGACCTTCAGGACTCCGGCCTGAAGCTGAGCCTGCCAAGTGGCGGGATCCGTCTTCTGCGTCACCTGAGCCTGGCGTCTGGTCTCGGAGTTCGACTTCCACCACTTCGTGTCACGCAACTCGGCCTTGAACTTGTCAGCAGTCCAGGTCTCCTTGACTGCTGAGTTGAACAGCTTCTTCAGCTCCGGATTCGAGTTCAGGAACCCGTAGGCCCAGCCGTACGAAGAGGCAAGCTCCTCGGGCGACAGCTTCGGAGTGTCCTGATAGTCTGAAGAGGAGGCCCCCGTGGCATGGACGCCGCTGATGCGGCGTCCTCCCATGAACTTGTCCAGATAGTAGCCCTTGGTGATGTCCGAGATCTCCACAGACTTTCCGGGGCGGGGAGCGTGGATCATCTTCCCGTTGCCGAGATAGATGCCTACGTGATCCGGACCGCTTCTGCCTCCGTCGGTGTCGAAGAAGACCAGATCTCCGGCACGGAGACCCTTCAGTGAGACTGGTGCACCCTGACCGATCTGGTCATAGGTGACGCGGGGAAGAGAGATGCCGAAGTGCTTGAAGACCTGTTGCACCAGGCCGGAGCAGTCGATACCGTTCCTCAGGTCGTTACCGCCCCAGACATACTTCGTCCCCAGAAACTGCTGAGCGTAGTCCCCGATGGACGCACCATCGATCGCCATCAGCCACCACCAACCATCTGAAGTAGGGCATTCATGTAGGTGGTGCCACCCTGATACTTGGCGTACTCGTCGGTCTGCATGGTGGGCTCATTGACCAGTTGTGCACGAGCGGCGTCCGAGACGCCGCCTGTCGTGGTGCTCGACTGCGAGGTCACATTGACCTCGCCCGTATCCAGATTCGGGGAGAGCTGCTGGGTGGTCGTAGTGATCGTGGGGTTGGCCTTCTCGTACCCCGTGATGGTCGCCTTGAACTTGGCCAGCTCCTTGGCGGAAGGCGCTCTTCCGAGCGCCTCCCTGAGAACCTGAGTCACCAGGGCCTGAACCTCTTCGGGGGAGGACAGGTCCAGATCCTTACTCGTGGTCGTCCTGGACGTTGGACCCACGTACTTGATCCGTTCACCAGTGGCCACGTCGTAGACCCAGTCGCCCTTCTGCTGGGTCCCGTACTTACCCTTCTGGTTGCTCCAGGTGTCCAGGACATCCATGGGACTCCACGGAGTCTGACCAGGCTTCAGGTTCATGTTGAACAGAACCGAGGACTGAACCATGTTCTGCCATGCAGCCTGGATCTGAGGCATGCCCATACCGACCTCGAAGCCAGGGACCTTGTTGACGATCCCCTTGTTCACGAACTCGCGAAGCTGGTTCGGACTCCACTGGGTCGGCATCAGGACAGCATCCTGATAGGAGGCGAATCCCTGGCTGGAGGGTTGCCCGGGAGGGGCAACCCCAGGAGCGAACGAGGAACCGGACGGACCGATAGAGGTCATCCTTCCGTAGTTCGCCCCCAGGTAGACCCGGTACGCGCTGTACGGATCATTGGCAAAGAAGTTGTTCCTGCCCGAGTTCGCCAGGGTCGACGCATTCGAGAGCCCCTGCCTCATCAGGTCTTCGAGGCTGCCGGAACCGATGGTGGTTCCGGACACATCACCCTTCTTCGAGCTGAAGATCTTCGAATCCGGTGAAGGTGTAGTCATGCTGCCTCCTAGGACAGATCGTCACTCTCAAGGTAACGGTGATAGATGTCTCCGAATGCCAGGCTGTTGTTCACCAGGTAAAGCTGAACAGTCCTGAGCTGCATGCCGATATCGGCGTTGTCGCCGGTCGGAGTACCGTCCAGACTGAAGGTGAGCTTCTTTCCGCCCCTTGCGGTGAGAGCCTTCTTCAGGGCGTCTCGCTGCTGGATGTAGGCGGAGAGGGGAACAAGATCCTGAGCCCGCATCGGATCGGACATGATCCGCTCGTCCGAGACGAGCTTCCTCATGGCGTTGATCCTCTGAGGCATCTTGGTCGTATTCACGGTCCCGTAGTCCTGGAACCAGGGCTCATACATCTGAGCAAGGGCGTCCACTAGGACGCCCTTCAGGTTGGAGAAAGCCTCCGCACCACGCTGGTTGTACGACTGGAACCCTGAACGGATCAGCTCTGCGTCGATGGCAGTCATGTACTTGTTGTACTGCTGCCACCCCAGATCTTTCTGATTGTTCTTGATGGAGTCCAGGGCTGTGATCTTCTCCCTGACCTGAACACCATTGAGCAGGGTGTCCATCTGCTTCCGGTAGACGGAGTTGGAGAACTTGCCTTGGTTGTACACATCGCCCACGATCAGTGGAGCGAGGTCGGGGTCTGCTGCAATCAGGTCTCCGTACATCTCGGCAGTGTGCTGAGCCGGGAGAGTTGCCTGAACGCCGATGCTCTTCGACAAGGAAGCAGTGAAGGCGAAGTAGTTCTCGCCGTACTTCTTGAAGAAGTTGGCCTTGGCGTTCTGGGGGTCAGCTTCCTGGAGCGTCTTGTACTGATCCAGGAAGAACTGGTACGGAGTCTGACTGAGTGGGGTGTCCTTCGTGCGGGCGGGAGAGAGCCAGTTGCCGAGAGCCTCCATGAACATGAAGTCCTTGGCATTCTTCTGTGCACTCTTCCAGTCCGGAGCCGGACCGCCATTGGCGTGGACAGCGCTCTGGCGCTGCCATTCGGACAGGACGGCCTCTTGGTACTTCTCGTTCCCCGCGTCACCGGCCGTGTACGCATTCCATGCGTCCTTGAGGTAGGCGGGAGTGAAGGCGTCGAAGCGGTTTGCGTTCGGACCGTACGGAAGAACCTTGGACCACTGGAGGAAGTCACCGATCCCAGGGGACTTCCGAGCCAGCTCGCTTCCGGCGAGCTGTACGAGAGGCCCGGTTCCAGGGTTGAACCAGGGGTCTCCAGGGAGGATCGTGTTGAGCGCCTGAAGACTCAGGCGGGTACCGCCTGTGGCGACCTTGCCGATCCCCTTGATGTTCGTCGTGTGGCCAGGGGCTCGAAGAGTGAGCATCCTTCGCTCCAGCGGAACAAATTGCTTGCTCTTCTTGCCGTCGACGTCTTCGACTTGGACGTTTCCGTACTGATCGACAGGGCGTCCATACTGGTCCGTGACCAGTCCAGCAGCAACGGGAGCGTTGTAGACCCTGGCCGCCCTTCCCAGGAACTGGGGCTGTTCGGCGATGAGGCCTCCCCAGCGCTGGAGACCATCAACGTGGGCCGAAAGGAACGGAGCCACGAACCGGAGAGCCTCAGTTGCTGTGGTTCTCGTGGGATCGTAGACAACCTGACTGATGTCCTTCCTTGCCAGTTTGTCAGACTTGTTCAGGAGGTTCTGAAGTTCGTCCATACCGAGGTCTTCGGACAGTCCGTTCTCCCGCTTGAAGCTCAGCTCCTGATCCAGGAGCTGTCTCATGCGAGCCTCCTGGGCTCGCAGGTAGATCGGCTGCCTTGCCATGACATCGTTCGGGAGAGTGGACAGTCTGTTGAAACCACGCTCGATCAGATCGTCGATAGCCCTTGCGGCCGTCTGCTTGCTGAACATGGCGGTGAGGGCCTTCAGCTCCTCGCCGTGAACCTGCGGGAAGTCGTCCGGCGAGATCGCTGCCCTGAGTTCGTGCTCGGCAATCTCCTCGTTCCGGGCCAGCTTCCCCTGAAGGCCGGTCCCTTCAGGCAGGTACTGGTCAAGGGTCTGCTTGACGGCCTGGATGGTGCCTTCGGTATCCTTGGCCCGAGGTCCGAGAAGACTCATGTGGTACTTACCAGCAGGAGTCTTGACCCACGCCTTCGCCTTGGCAAGCGTGGGGTCCTCGGCAACCAGACGGAACAGATCGTCCTGACGGAACTGCTTGTTGAGCCCATCCAGCCATGACGTCATATAGTTCGGATCGTCCGGAGTGACGGCCTTCCAGCTTCCCGTCTTGATGATGCGGCCATTGTCGATGGCCTCACCACGGGCGAAGATGGTCTCCATGGCTCGGGCAGAAGTGATCTGATCCCGGGGGATCGGATTCTCCCACTCCTTCGAGAACGCCTTGGGGACGGTGATTCCCTGATGTTCGAAGGAGTCTTCACCAAGTCGCACACCCTTGGACCGCTCGGCCTCCTGGAGGATGGCCGTGGCGTAGTCGACATGTTCGTCGATGATCGCCTGATGGTCGGCAGCCTGAGCAGTGAGGGAACTGACGTCCTGATCCTTCCTGGCTCCCTTGATCTGCTTCTCGATCTCGGCGAGCGCTTTACGCTCGTCGGAGATACGGGCCTGAATGACGGGCCAAGCCTTGCCCACATTGATCCTGCTGACCTGGAGGCCCTGATTCTCGGCAGCCTGGAGGGCAGCCTCATCAACGATCCGGACCTTCGCCTTACCCGCCTGGGAGGCGGAGGCGTAGGAGCCTTCACCGGTCAGGGCGAAGACCTGGTTCTGTCGGTTCAGGAACCAGTTGTAACCGCCCTTACCCAGATCGGCCATCGAGGAGATGATGCCGAACTTGACCGCACTGGCAACCTGCTCCTCGCTCATGGAGCGGAGGACGTATCCAGGGCGGAGGAGAGTGGCCGCCTTCCAGACAGTGTTCAGGGAATCCAGCGCAGCATTCACGTTATCCGTGGCGGTACCACCGCCACGTTTCAGAGACTGAAGCATCCCGGAGTTCCGGGACAGGAGACGGTCCAGCTCTCTCACGGGCAGCAGTGGTTCTGCTGCCTGAAGCTGGGTCTTGGCCAGCGGGGAGATGACATAGCCTTCACCGTCCTCGACATGGTCGACTCGGTTGGCTGCCGTCATTCCCCTGTCGGCGTCGGCCACTGCGGCAGAGAACATCTGCTCAGGGTTCTTCGTCCCCGTCAGCGCCATCATGGTCTTCTGGAACCCGACCTGACGCATCTGGTTGATGGTCCTGGCGGTGGCTGCATCGAGACCGTGGACGTTGGTGGCCATGTGCTCGATGACCTGGCTGTGGATGTCCTCCAGCACCTTCGACCGTGAGGTCTTGTCTCCGGCCTGGGAGTAGGAGCGGATCATGTCCAGACGGGTATCCTGACCGAGACCAGGAACCTGCTTGAGCATCTCGGCGACGCGCTGATACGCGTCGTCGGCATTGTGGTCGATGAGGCGCTCAGGAGTGCGTTCACCGAACGACTGGACAACCCGGACGGGGGCGGTGTAGAACCCGTTCCGGATCAGCCGGGTGGCGAAGCCGCCCTCCTTGGCCCAGTCACCCTTGCCGGAGCCGAGCTTCGCTACAGCCTTGTCGCCCGCCTTACTGGTGTCACGCAAGGCCAGGGGGCCTTGTCGGTAGAGAGACTTCACGGTACCGAACAGGTTGGACTGTCCCGGAGAGAAGTCGTCCAGCTTGGTGGCAAGACTGCCGAGAACCGAACCGTAGTAGTTGCTCTTCTCCTGATAGGCAGCGAGATGAGTATCCATCTCCTGGAGCTTCCCGGCCTTCCATTCCTCGGCACGTAGCACGTCAGCAAAGGAAGTCTGGGCCGCAGGGCCCAGAGGGCGCACCCCAGAAAGGCCGTGAGAGGCTGCCTGAGAGAAGATCTCAGACTCCTTGGCCATCTTCCCGTACGTCTGATCCCAACCGCTCTGACGGGGACCAGGAGCTTCCGGGCGGGGAGGAATGTCGGTAAGGAGGGGGAATCGGCTGTCCGGCTGGTTGCTGGTCAGGAAGTGCTGGTAGATCTCGCTGCTGAACCTGATCGAGTCCACAAGGACTCGATTGTCCTCCATCTTCCCGACCTGGGTCAGGAGGTCTGCATTCTTTTCCACCAGCTCCGCAGCAGCCTTGTTGTCACCCATGGCGAACCGGAACAGGAGGGGCTTCTCGTCACGTGAGGCGTTGGCCATCACCTCGGAGATCTGGTTGCTGGCCGGATTGACCCTGCGCCCACGCCCCCAGATGGGGTGCTGGGCGATCTCCGCAGCAGTCTTCCCGTCGGACCAGTCGAAGAACTTGTTAACCTTAGTCGATCGAGATGCCTCTTCGGGCGTCTTGGCCAGGGCCTGACCGATCTTGTTGGCCACTGCGGTCGTCAGGGTACTGCGACCGAATCGGTCACTCTGACCGACCTGCTCGCCCACCTTGATGGAGCGGCTGCCCTTCACGGCAGCAGCGCCCACCTTGACTCCGGCGTACACGGGGTCCGCACCCATGGAGATCATGAAGTCAAGGGCTCCCGTACCTACCGTGTAGGTCCAGCCCTGCTTGCTGCGCCAGTAGTCGGTGTCGTACAGAAAGCGTTCGGTGTTCCGCTGAACCGCTTCCTTGTCTGCCGCATCGGCTCCACCGGCCACAAGGCCGAGGGCCGTACCCTTGCCGGACGCATTGGCCGTGTTCTCGTAGTTCATGAACGCCTGGGCGGGCGAGATGTGCTCAGCCTTGCCATAGGCGTCGGACCATTCGTCACCGCTCATCAGGGTGTCCAGGCCATTGCCCCAGAAGCCACCCTCTGCAAGCTCAGCCTTGGAGGACTGGATCAGAAGGGTGGACAGGGGCTGAGAAACAGCATTGGAGTACAGCCAGTAGGCTCCGGTGGCCAGCTTGTCCACCGGATACCAGACAGCCTTACCCAGACCCTTGACGACACCCCAGCCGGGAATCTTCGACAGATTCTTGTCCAGTGCGCCGATCGACAGGGAGAGAGACTGGAACACGCCACCTCGGGCCGCTCGGGCATACTCCTCAAGCTCCTGCTGCCTGGCCAGAAGTTCGGCAGGCATGGTGCCGCTGAGGACTGCGCTGTTCGGATCGGCGTACAGGGCCTGACCGGCATCGGCCATGTCCTGGTTCCACCAGTTGTTCTTGGGCTGACCCGAAGTGTCGGTGCCCCAGAAGCCGGTGTTGCCCTGGTATCCGAGCGGAGAAGGGGTGGTCATGCGATCTCCTTACATACTTGCCTTCAGCTTCCGCACCAGATTCCTGGCCGCATCACTAGAGCCGGGCTGATCCGCTATGAAGGTAAGGGCGGTGAGGTAGGAAGCCATGTAGTTGGACTTGGATCCCGAGCTGCTCAGTACGGAGGCGTCTGCTCCTGGGCCTGCGTTCGCCCCGTCGGTGACAGGGGTGGAGGGCATGGCAGACTCCGCATCGAGCGGTACCACATTGGCCGAAGCGTTGCCGAACAGGTCGTTGAAGTTCATCCCCGTGACATCCTGGGAGCCAGGGAGAGGAACAGCCGCAAGCTGTTCCTTGTAAGCAGCCTGCTCGCCGTAGTCAGGGTTGGAGAGACTCCTGTTAGCCTCAGAGACGGCCTTGTCGGTTCTCTTGGAGAACTGTCCGGGCCCGCTAACTGGGGTCGTCATAGGTGCTCACCACCTCGAAGAACTTGGACTCTTCCATCTTGTGCTCACGATGCTGAAGGAGGAGCGTCGTGGCTGTGGACAGGGTGTCTTCGATCTCTGCCACGATGTTGTGGGCAAGGTCAACGGCAAGGACGATGAAACTCCACTTGTCATGTCGCTGCGCTTCAGGTCGTTCGATGATCTCGTCAAGCTCATCGTCCATTGTCGTCTCCTTACTTGGCCATCGTCCCGCCACCACGGGTCATGCCCGTGCTGACGATCGTGTTCTTCGTCCAGCCGATCGGCCCGGATGTGCCGTTGAATCGGGGGTCACCGGAGTTGGTGCCATCGAGCGGAGCCGCCATGTGCGGCTCAAGCATGCGACCCTTGAGACTGTTCCAGTCACCCTCGGGCCCATGGTTACCTGCGAACCAGGTCTCTTCCATGTTTCTCCTTAGATAGCGGACTGACGCTGAGTGCGGGCCGACATGGTCGCCTTGCCTGAACTCGTCAGACCTGAGAGCAGGGACATGAGGTCTGCACCCTGCTGTTGCTCAGGAGCCCCTGGAGGGCCCCCTGAGGCCCCGGGAGGGACCTGCCCTTGTTCTGGTCCAGGCGGCGCCTGAGCGCCGCCCATAAGGGCGTCCATGGGGTTTGCCTGCGCTGGCTTCTCCTTGGGAGTGAAGACCTTGAGCACGGCATCGTGAACCGGCTCACCCTTCTCCCGCAGCTTCATCAGGTTGGCCACCTTCTGAAGTGCGTCCAGGGGGTCTTGTCCCTGTAGCGCCATCTGCGGGATGGCGCTCATGTACGCCATCATCCCCTGCTTCAGAGCGTCCGTGAACTGCTCGTTGTCGATCTGCTGTTGCATCTGGACAACGTCGATGTTCATGGGCAACTGTCGCTGAAAGAAGTCCCGCGAGATGAGCTGGTCACCGCGAAGCTGAAGGAGACCGACGATCGCCCGAGCGGGATCCTGACCAGCAGCGAAACCGTACGTGACATCCACGGTATAGTCACCGTTGATGTCCTTAGCTGGAACGTAGGTCTCCTCGAAGGGTGTGCCCTGAACAGTTCCACGAATGGTTCTCTTCTTGTTCGGCCAGAGTTTCTCGTCCATCTCGAAGGCCATCTCGATGGCCACCCGAAGGGCTTCGCCCAGAACGGTCTGTCCGGTGGTGATGACGGTATTGAAGCCACCCAGGAGGGCCTGTACGCCCTTGCCGGTGATGATGCTCGCGTCCATGTTCCCGGACCTTGCCTCAGGAGTTCGGGTGCCAACCCGAAGCTCCTGCTCCAGCATGGCCTGCTCCTGGTAGCTGGCCTGGGGAACGTCGATACCGACACGCCGGATCTTGTCCGGGTTGTCCGTGCGGATGATGGCGTCATCGCCGAAGGTCATCTTCTGCACGTCCCGGGGAACGGCCAGAGGAGCACGAACGGTCTTCTCTGTCGCCTCAAGGCCCAGGAGGGCCATGCGGCTCTTCGCCAACTGAACCCAGATGGCATCGTCGAAGGCCCCCCGGACTTCCTTGTCATAGCCGGGACGCCTGCCGATCGAGACCATGACCTTACCCATGGGATTGTCTTCGCTCATGCAGATCACGTTGCCGTGCTGCGGGAGGTAGACGAGGAACCGGGAGTCGTCCTGGTACTTGACTACTTCGATCTCTCGATGCTCCCAGCCGCCGAGCTGACCGCCAGTCTCATTGGACTGGAGGTGGCGGAGGAGGAAGGGGAACTTGCCGACGAGATAGATGGCCTCTTCGCGGTACACCTTGGTCAGGCTCTTCAGCCTGCCGAACATGTCCATCTCGGGATAGACGCCCATCGGGTACTCGACCCTGATGTGGGGACGCTCATTCTCGAAGTCCGGCTCGATCGAGTAGATGCCCAGGCCGTAGGTGAGGTAGTGGTCGGAGATCTCCACCTGGCCTCCCGCCTGGAGGCGGGAGGCCTGAAGGTAGTGGTTGGCTATCTTCGTCTTCTTGCTGTTGAACTTCTTGGCCTTGTCGGTCGTCAGGATGCCGTTGGAGCAGTTGATGCTGGGCATCACGCCCATGACCTCTGCCATGTCACGGGCAGAGGTATCGACCAGGTTGGCCACGATCGGCTTGGGCCATGCGTCAGGCATGGACCCGGGGATCACAGTGTCGATGTCCCCGGACCGCACATCATGTACATCACGGTGACGCTGATCACGATCAGCGGCAGCACGGCGCAGTGCCTCAACCTTCATGAAGATGTTTTCAAGTGGGAGCGCCATGTTACCTCCGTCTACTTAGGAGCGGCTACCTTCAGCCGCTTCCATGTCTCGGGCCCGGGGATGCCATCGGCGTCCGCTCCGGACCAGCCCTGCTTGCGCTGGAACCAGGCAACGGCCTTCTTGTCCGTTGTGGTGAACTCAGGGCCAGGGCCCTGCTTGTAACCTGTCCAGCCAGCCCGGACAAGAGCCTTACCCATCTCGGTGATGATCGGGCTCTTCCGGCCGAGCTTGAAGAAGCTCGCGCCGGGGAACGGGGCATAGACGGGGGAAGGTTTGGGGGGCGTTACAGTGCCGAACAGATTGGGCATCTTGCCAGGGTCCACGTGGTCGTTGCCAGGAACGTGACAGTGCCCGTAGTGACCGCCCTTGGTCAGCCATGTGTCCAGACTGACGGTCGCACGCTTGAAGCCCGTCGGCACCCCGCCAGGCCATACGTCGACGACTCCGAGGGATCGCAGCCATGCCATCACCTTGGGAAGAGACGCCATGGGCGTCTCGGCCAGAGAGTTGTACTTCTTGCCGTTGACAACCTGCCCCTCGGTGAACACCCACTCGATCTGGATGTTGTACTTCCCGGTCCGGTTCGTCCGGACATCACCAGCGTTCTTCAGGGCCAGGGCCCTGGAGTCGGCGGGGAAGAACTGAGCGACATTCGTCGAGAAGGGATCCGCCAGCAGATGAGGCGCCACTCCGGCGCCCCCCTCGGTGAAGTAGGAGACATGGTCTCCATAGTCCCAGTTGTTCGGGTTGGAGGTGGTGTGATGGGTGGCCCGGGCGGGGCCACCCTCCATCGCTCCGATGTTGCCGATCAGATGCTTGGATGCTCCAGGCATCAGCATGTCTGCCATCAGTTGCTCCAGTTCGTCAGGACGCCATCGGCGGCCATGCTCTGACTCAGGTAATCCAAGTCGATCGTCAGGGTTCGTTCCTTGTCCCGAGGGGACTGGTACTCGTTGTCCAGGTGGAAGACGGACTCGATGTCGTTCACCAGCTCTCTTGCTCTGGTCTCTGCGAACCAGAGTGCCATTACCGTGTCCTGCTTCGCCTTCGTCTGCGGGAACCATGTCGTGAGTTGTTCGACGAGGTGCTTCACGCCCTCGTTCTGGCTGCGGCTCGGAAGACGTATCAGGCCCTTACCCTCCTTGGCTCCATCGAAAAGCATGGACATGGAGGCGACGCCGAAGTCGGCGTCGTTCTTGTTGTTGCCGGTGAAGTGCTCCTTGAGGATCGTGCCCCTGGAGCCCAGGTAGTTCCTCAACTCACGGTTCTGGGTGACCATCAGGTTCATCGCGTTCTTCTCGATGACCCACTCGTTCATGTGGTACTTGACGGTCCAGTCTTTGATCTTGTCGAAGAGGTCATCGGGCTTCTGATTTCCTGCGGTCCATACGTCGAGTACATACCGCACCCCGGACATTCGATCGACACCCAACACGAGGGCTGCAGCGTATCCAGTGATGGCGGGGTCGAATCCCCCAACGACATAGAGCCCGTCCATACCATGAGGCCGATGTCCTGGAGCACCGGAGGACATGAGTCCAGCAGCTCGCATCCCGTCGATGCTAGCTGCCACCTTGTCTGCCGGAAATATTGCATCCTCTACCACCTGTTCCTGCTGGTAGACCATCTTCCAGTTCTGCGGAGAGCTGGTGGCTCTCCGCCGTGCTAGCGAGACTCCCGAGTGCCACGGATAGAGTCCGTCTGCGTTCGGTTCCACCAGCTTTCTTGCTCCGAGCGATACCGGGGGTCGGTTGGTCCAGGGTGCGAGAACAGTCCAATCGTTGGGGTTCTCGGCGAACTCCAGGACTGCGGGCTGGGTGAGGTAGGTCCAGGGACTCTCTTCGTCCTGTCCATACCACTCAGGCTTCTGGATCTCGGAGTAGAGCTCAACTGGAGCCAGGCGCGTACCGACGAGGAGGAGTACTCCGCCAGGGTAGGTGAGTCGGTTGATGACCTCTCGCTGGATCCAGTCGATCTGCTTCTCGAACTCATGAGCGTTCTTACCCGTCACAGTGTCGTCAAGGATGATGAGGTCAGCTCGGTTGCCGTAGATCTGCCCGTTCATGCCGAGGGCCTGAACGGTCGGAGTGGCTTCACCCGAGTCACGGGCCTCAGCATTGATGTAGATGCTGTCTGCGGTCCAGGAGGCAGAGTTCGCGTCGAAGCCCCCCTCGGGGGCGAAGTCGATCTGGAGCTTCTTGTAGTTCTGGTTCGCTCCCGCCAGGCGATCCTTGATCGCCCTCAGGAACCTCTTCGCCATCTCCTGGGTCTGGGACACGATGATCACACGGATGTTCGGGTCCTGGCAGATCCTCCACGTCACATAGTTCTGGGTGATCGTCGTGGACTTGGAGTGCTCCGGAGGAGTGTTGACAATGATCATCCCAGGATCACCCTTGCGGTAGATCTGAGAAGGATGAAGGTCCCGTGGCTCACGGCCCTCAAGAATGTCGTACCACTGGAGCTGGTGCCAGAAGAGCTTTGTGTCGAGGTACTCCTCGCAGAACGTGGGGAAGTCCGGCATCTCCTCGCGAGCCTTGGAGGCTCCCTCGGAGGTGGCCATGAGCTTGATCCGCTCGTAGTCCTGCCGGAACTGAGCATCAGCCTGCTTGTAGTAGGCAACCGCCTGCTCCGTGATCCCCAGATCACGGCAGGCTTCAGCAACACTGATGCCCTTCCTCATGTAGTTGAGGATCGTGTCCTTCTTGGCCTGAGTCGTCTTGTTGACCTTACGGCCCGTCTTGCGGATCTTGGGAGGAGCAACCTGGTTGCCCTCCTCGTCCACGTAGACCTTGGCCAACTTGAACCTCCAGGCTTGTACGTATGTATATGTTATGTCTTGCTAGGATGTGGTCTGACGTCTACCGTCCGTACAGTCCTGTTCTTCGCTCCACGGCCGCTGGGCCGTGGAGAAGATGGCGGGGAGAGATTCCCGAAGGGAAGCTCTGTGTGTACTCCTATATATAAGGACACGCCTTGAGGGCGTGTCCTGTATGTACTGGACTGTAGTGTCATCTCGGTCAGCCCCTCAGGGGGCTGCCCGGTACCGTCCTGGACGGTCCGTCGTTCGGGTGCTCACTGCGTTCGGACCCTCACTATATACGTAGGGCCCCCGATTGCTGGCGAAACGTAGGATTCTCGAAAAAACCTTCAGATGTTACCAACTCTTTACCTTAACGCTACTGTACGTGTCTATGAAAGGCCTGTACGGCTACGCTCTGTAGCGTAGCCTGGACTGTAGAGGTGGAGTTCTATGTGACATTTTTTAGGGGTCTCACACACCTCCACCTCCGCCAGAGTTAAAACCCCCGGGTCTGACATGTACACGTTCATCCCCTCATGTCCCTCCCCGTCCTGACATGTCCGGTTCTGTGCTCATCTGAGCGGACCTGTGCTCATCTGTCCACATCTGGTCAGGGAGAGAGTATGTCATGACATACTGACATGGGCAGACCTCTGATGTGCATGGATATGCGGCCATACGCATGCATATGCAAGGCTGAGGGCGTGATCAGCCTCTCAATCGCAGGGCTTGACTGATGTGGGGTGGGGGTGATAGTACTCTGTACCACTCTTTGTATCAAGCTTCTCGTCACCCTGACGACAACTTCCCCTCATGCGCGCGTGTGCACACGCGCGGTTCCTCACCCCGTGAATCCTCCGAAGATTCTTTCCCCGCACCCCTTGACAGCCCTCTCGCCCCCTGGCAGAGTCGGCCTCGTTCCACCGAGAGAGAGGCAGTGATCATGATCGAGATCGGCACCTATCACCCGAACGAAGCGGGGGCGAACACCCTCAGGGAGGCCAGGCCCCTGCACGTGGACGGCAAGCGTGTGAGTGTGGTGGTGGAGCCCGGAGAGGTCAGCCTCTTCGTCGGCGGCAGCATCATCGTCACTGCCTCCCCGCTGGACTTCGAGTCCGTTTCCGCCCTGCACACGTGGGCCAGGATGCAGGCTACGTCTCCCAAGACCTCGCCCGAGAGGGGCGAGGACGGTTGGAGCATCGACGGTCCGGAGACCAACCCCGGCGGATTCCACATCGTCCGTCGTCCGGACGGTTCCAAGTACGGCCAGACCCAAACCCTGGCCGCTGCCCGGATCATGCTCTCCCAGGGGTGTTCCAAGGGGATCGGGCACGCCTGGCGTGCCGACACGCTGTTCGGTCCGAAGAGGCGGCGTTCCGCCGTTCTGAAGACCACTGAGCGCCTCGCCATCCAGGGCCGACTGTCGGCCGGTGAGAGCATCGCCTCTCTCGCCCGTGAGTACGACGTGTCCGAGGCCACCATCGCCCGCTACCGAGTGGACGACAACTACCGTCCCTGATTGATCAGGAGGCCCCTCAAGGGCCTCCTTGGCATGCGATTCCGAAGGAACCGAAGGGCATGAGCGGGAAGTTTCTTCCCGCTCAATTTCATTCTCTATTGGTTGCCTCAGGCTACTAGATGTGTGTGACTCAGGTCACATCGTCAGAGGGCTTGACGTCCCCTCCCCGCAGAGGGCAGGGTTGGACCCAGAACGAAGCGGGGGGCCAGGAAGGCCCCTGTGAGCCTCGTAGAGGGCTTGGAGCACAGCCCAAGGCAGTCACCCCACCTAGGGGCTAAAACACGCTGAGGGACGCTCTGAGGGCCTTCTAGGGGCGTCCTGGGGATTATTCCCTGGGAACCGGGAGCTTGACAGGGTCTTCGGACTCTGGCAGAGTCTCCCCCATCACCCCGCTACCACAGGGGGTGGGAAACACAGCAACACCAGGGCTTGACAGACTCTCCGGAGACTGGGAAGCTCGAAGAGCAGGACAGAGAACGAGGCCAGAAGGTGGGAACCGGCCCCTTGAGGGGGCCGTGAATCCGAAAGGCTGGGCAGGACCGTGAGGCAGCTCCTTGGGAGCACTCGGGTTACAGGATCGCTACGGCCCCTGTGGCTACAACAGAGTGTCGCTGACGCAAGTCAGGTGCCCTAAGGGTGTGGGGAGATGATCCCCGGCCGCGAGAATGTCAGGGACGATCCTTCTGAACTCCATAGCGTGACGCAGTGGTGACGTGGTCACTTCCGAACGGGTCGGGGCTTTTCGCCCCGCAACGGACTTGCTCCCCGCAGAGTACGGGTGGACCGACCACTGCTTCTCTCCTCTCCTTTTGGGGGCCATGATCGGGGCACTTCGGTGCCCCGTCCCTACGGTCCTCAGGGTGGTGGGTGAGTGTATCACTGCTCATCCTCCGCCCAATGCACACACGAAGGTGTGTGCAGAAGGGAGAGAGATCATGTCCAGCTTCACCGCTCTGACCTACATCGACGGGGAACGCATCGACGTCCCGGTCTCGGAAACCTATCACAAGATGCAAGAGCTGTGGACCGTCATCGGACGCCGCCTGGCGTCCGGATTCGAGTTCGCCCGGTATGACTTCCGGGACCGGCACGGCGAGTACCTTACCGTCCTGGTCGACCTGAACGACGACGGCACGGTCATGTCGGTCTACGAAGACGTGTGAACACTCATCGAGTCAGCCTCTCGTAGGCTGGCTCTCTTGTCTGTTCAGGCAAAGACAGGGAGAGAGATATGGAACTGTTCCGCATCCGTACTGGCCTTCAGACCGTGCGGTACGCCAGGGCCAGGGTGATCAGGGCCGCAGAGTACAACGACGCGCCCTACTCCATCACCCCCGCCAAGCCCTACGAGCCCGGCGTCCGTCCCGTCTACCGGGCCGGTGCGTGCATGGTCGGGGGCAAGTGATGGATCTGTTCATCTTCACCAGCATGGCATGCATCGTCATCGGAGTGATCTACGGCTTCATCGACGGATATTTCGACCGTGACTGAGGGGCGGCATCAGGGTGGAATGGCAGTGAACTGAACACTCATCGAGCCAACGTCCCGCACGTTGGCTCCCTTGCCTGTTCAGGCAGACTGATCAAAGGAGAGAGAACATGATTGACCTCGACCTGAAGACGGCTCGCACCCTCCTTGAGGAGATTGTCTCCGAGAAGGGTGAGCACTTCGTGTACGACCATGCCTTCAAGGGGTGCACCTATGCCCGGGAAGGACAGCCTTCGTGCCTGATCGGGCACCTGCTCTTCAAGCTGGGGGTTCCCATCACCACCCTTGAGGAACTCGACTTCGGGGGCAGCGTCCCCGCCGACACGGCTCTCCGGTACCTCCGGGAGGATGGGCTCGTCCGGTGCGGCGAGGGGGTGCATTACGCCCTCCGCCAGGCACAGATAAAGCAGGATGACGGATACACCTGGGGTGCGGCCGTGAAGCTTGCGTTCCAGGATCACGGCATGTGACCAGTTTCAGCGCACGTCTTGTACGTGCGCTGATGCGGCATCACATGATGTCAGAAAAGGAGAGAGATCATGGCAAGCAAGAAGTCCATGAAGGACAAGGAGATGGCTTCCGACCTCAAGAGGCGGGGCGTCACGCGAACGACCGGAACATGCCCGATGGGCTGCGGTCGCTCCATCCCCGTCGGTGGTCCGGCGCTCCTCTCCCACCTCAACTTCTGCACCGGCCCCAAGAAGGGTGTCTGACATGTCTGTTCTGACCCTGGTCAAGAGCCTTCAGGGCATGCCCGGACACTTCGTCGCTTCCCGTAAGAGCGGGGAGCGAGCTGTCCTCTGGGAAGACGGGTCCATCGTGTGGTACAAGCACGAGGACTTCCCCGGCATCCTGGTGACGCAGAAGTACGAGTTCGACATGGAGAAGGTGAAGATCACCGCCGAGTGACCAAGGTTTGTCGGCACCCTCATCGAGGGTGCCGGTATTCCCGGTATCACTGGGTACCGAATCAGCAAGGAGAGAAGATGTTCGAACTGACAATGGAGAAGGCTGTCCAGTTCGCCCGTGAGGCGATCGAAGAGAAGGGTGAGGACTTCGTTTACTCGCCGCACCCGCCCTCTTCTGATGGTCCCGCCTGCACGTATGCGGTGGTGCAGAACGACGAGGCTGTCCCCGACTGCATCGTGGGCAACATCCTCCACCGCCTCGGTCTGCCTATGGACGACTTCGTGTGGAGGGACGGGGGAAGGGCCGGGAAGTACTCTACCGGGGCCGCGTACGGACTCCTGTCCGAACTGGAGTTGGACGAGGTACTCGCCCCCGTCTCTGAAGATGTGCGCGCGTTCCTCTACCGACTCCAGTACAGCCAGGACGACGGGTACCCCTGGGGCGAATCCCTCCGGGTGGCGTTGGGCGCCGTGAACGATTCCGAGTGATCGTGTTTGCTGCCACCTCAGGGTGGCAGCATTCATGACCCCACTCGGGGTCAGCGGAACGAAGGAGAGAGATCGTGTTCAAGAAGATGGACCCTGAGCTGAAGACCAAGTGGCTCACCGCTCTCCGGAGCGGTGACTACAAGCAGGGGACGTATGAGCTGAGGACCTTCGACAACAACTACTGCTGCCTCGGAGTCCTTGCGGACGTGTCCGAACTGGGTGAGTGGACCGCAGAACGGGACTGGCTCCTTGGCGGCCTGGTCCGGAGCAACCATCACGGTTCCCTTCCGGATGACATGGTGGCGTTCCAGGCCCAGAACAAACTTATCGAGATGAACGACCACTTCGAAAAGTCGTTCACCCAGATCGCCGACTGGGTCGAAGAGAATCTCTAGCATCAGCTTTGCGCACAGCTCAGGCTGTGCGCATTGCGGCTCGCTAGAGCCGAGAACCGAAGGAGAGAGAACATGGACGAGTTCCTGAAGAACGAGATCGAGAGCGCCTTCAAGTGTCCCTGTCCGGTACACACCCGGGCGGACTACCGGGAGGTGGCTTCTACGCTCCGCTCCGCCCTGTTGATCACCTATGTGGGTGACCACGTGGCGGTGACGATGGACCTGCCTCCTCAGAACCTCCTGGAGGCACTCCTCGGGCGGATCACCTACCGGACCTTCGTCATGAAGGTGGGGGAGCTGTCGATCGGGGAGTTCGAAGAGAAGTTCCCCCGCACCTCCGACGGGGATGGCGACCTGGGGGGCAGGGCTCTTCACATCAAGGACTTCACTGACTGGGACAGTCTTCAGGCCAACCATGACGAGGGCGTCGACTTTGCCCGCATGGAGGATCACGCCGAGTGATCAAGGTTACCGCACAGTCCGAAGACTGTGCGGTTTCCGGACCGTTCAGAGATTCTGAACGGTTTCACTCAACGCAGGAGAGATCATGACCAAGATGAACCCCGAGATCAAGGAGAAGTGGCTCACCGCTCTTCGGAGCGGTGACTACAAGCAGGGTCGAGGCGCATTGCGGAAGATCGGCAGCGGCGAGGACACCTACTGCTGCCTCGGAGTACTTTGTGACATCTACTCCAGGGAGAAGGGTGTCGAGTGGGTGGCCCGACGCGGGCTCGGGACCATGGAGGGCAGCCCGAGCATACTTCCACGTGAAGTGATGGTCTGGTCCGGCGTTAGTACTGAAACCGGCCTCTATGGCAACGGCCGATACGGTCAGGATGAACTGACTGCGGTGAACGACTACAACGACAACTTCGACCGAGTCATCGAGATCATCGAAGAGTACTTCTAACTGAACAGAACCATGCCTTTGGCATGGATTGCACAGGGGCTTCGGCCCCTGTGCATGCCCGCCGGATTGGTCAATCCGCCGTGCTTCCTCTAGGCGGCTCCATCACTCTCCGTGGAGCCGTCCAGTGGAACCATGAAGGAGGATCATGTATCTGTACATCGTCAGCAGGAGCAGCAACAAGAAATTCGCGCTTCAGGGTACTCTCACCCTTCAGGGTACTCTCGCCACCTTCACATCACTGCCCGAAGCTGAGGCTGAGGCGGAGCGGATCGTGAAGAAGACCGCCGAGGGGCGCTTCATCCACCGTGTGGATGTGGACTTGGTGGCTTCGTTCAAGCCGAGGGTGGGGGTGGAGAAGATTGACCATACCTTCTAGGAAGCAGCAGATCGATGCTGTGATGAAGTTCCTGGACTCGGACGTGAACGAGGGGCGATCTCTTGAGGAGATCGCCTCATCCATCGTCGACGGGTACGTGAACGGACTCACCAGAGACATCAAGAAACCGGCCCAGCCCGTCAGGCTGGGCATGCTCATCAAGACCATCTACACATCCAAGGTGTCCCGCGTGTGCTGGATGGACGGGGAGCGAGCGTGGGTAGTGCAGGAAGGCTCGAACTACGGCCTCTTCGCCCCTCTCTCCTCCCCGTCGTGGCAGTACTGCGAGGAATACCGCCCGAAAACACGGGCGCAGGGCAAGCTTGTCGAGATGACGGACGAGCAGATCGCCGAGAAGTGGAACAACCCCGACTGGAAGGTGGGTGAGAAGGTTTCCACCTCTCAGCGGATGTTCACCTATACCATCGAGGCAGTCTCCCCGCACTCGATCCTCCTGAGGGATCACAAGAACGGCGCTGTCTATGGAGACAGCGCCGCCAACCTCTCCCGCTACTACAGACGGGAGATCAAGATGAAGGAGATCCAGTGGTGAGCGAGTATCCCAGGGTAAGGATCGCCGGAGCCCCTGGTTTTGAGGACTTCGAGGGCAATCTCATCCACGAGGGCGTGTTCACTGACGGAAGCAAGGCCGTCGTGATAGACGACGGCAAGGAGATCTTCGTGTTCGACATGAAGTACATCGAGCGCGAGCCTTCGCGCTCGTGCCCTTCGGTTCCTGCGGAACCGCATGGCGTGGAGGAAGTATGAGCGTCGACACTTTGCAGTCCATCACCATGATCCTTCTGGCGATCAGCAACTTCTGCAACTTGATGGCCATCCTGTCCATGAGTAGGTAGGCATGAGATTGGGGATCACCTTCGGGTGATCCCCTTTCCCTAGCCTTCGTACTGAGACTCCAGCATCGCATACGCTTCCGCCCTCGTAGAAGGCCGTAGATGGCCGTCTGAGGGCTCACGAAGCTCGGACAGCTCCTTCCGTCCAAGGAGCCTCTGAATGGCCCTCACAGCCGTGTCGTGGCGCCCCTGAGCGGCACGTCCGGACGTTCCCAGCTCGGTGCCGATGTTCTCGAACGTGTACCGGTACTTGTAGCGCCAGACGATGATGTTGTACTGGATGTCCGGCAGCTTCTCCACCGCCGACTTGACGTCGGCGTAGGTGGCCAGGTTGTTCCCGGCCGTGGCCGGATCCTTTCGCCCTCTCGGCATGGCGTCGAGGGCGGAGGCGAAGCTCTGCCAGTCCTCGTACTGGAAGATCACCTCCAAAACTTGCTTGACAAGGTTCTCGGAGTAGTCGAAAGCATCTTCTTCGGAGTATCGGAAGGATGCCGCATCCTCTTTTTTCAGGTGGGTGTTCGCAGCCTTCACCATCAGGTCGTAGACGGGCTTGTTCTGCACCTCCGGCCGCTCCGTGTCCGCAGCGATGTGACGGACAGTGCTTTCATTCTCCACTACCCAGAGCCAGACGGCCTGCTCCGTATCGTCCACGCTGTGGTGAGAGGGGAAGGATGCGTGGGCGGTACGGACAGCCTTCTGTACCAGGGGAATCAGGGCTTCGTAGTTCAGTGCCATCTCAGTGCCTCTCGCCGCTCACGTAGAAGATCCGGTCGACCATCGTCACCAGCTCGGGCCACACTCTTTTCCCGTCGTCGCGCAGAAGCGCGAACGACGGAGTCCAGGACACCGACCCGTCCTTCACGTACGTGGCAGCGACCGGATCCATGATGCTTCCCACGTTCATCGTGAACCGTGGGGTCACCTTCCCGTCGTAACCGTACGCACGGGTGATCAGGAAAGGCTGGTGAGTGTGACCGAAGACGAAGTTGAAGTGGCTTCCGTATCGCTTGGTGAACTTCACATCCCAAGCGCTGGCACTGGCACAGTATCCGCCAGACTCGTGACCATGAACCGCATAGGTGTTGGTCGCAATTCGCTTCGGCCCACGGAGGTACTCGATGTTGAGGCGATCCAGGTCGAACAGGTTCTTCATCTCCAGTGCTCGCAGGGGGCGCAGTGGCGCCCCGTACTTCTTGACGAAGTCCTGGAGACGAAGATCATGATTCCCCTCAAGCCAGGTGATGTCCGCAGAGGGGGCCGCTTCTCGAAGGGGCTCAAGCACCGACGACACAAAGCCGTCTATGTGCTCTTGTAGTGTCTCTGCGTACTCTCCAGCAGTCCCCTTGGACCACTGGCTCACCTGAGGGAAGTCGATCCCGTCCCCGATCTGGATGATCTGGTGTGGCTGCATGTCGGCAGCCACCTTGATGACCTTCTTGAGGGCCACCTTGTCGTGGTACGGGTACTGAATGTCCGGTAGTACCAATGTAAGTCGTGTCATACACACATTGTAACACAAAGGAGGACAGATGATCGTCAAGGCAGTCGGAGGGGCCCTAGCGGGCCCGTTCTACACCTCGGTTCAGGTTGAGATCGAGTGGAATCCGGAGGATCCTGCCGCAGTGTCCTTCACCTTCATCCAGGGCGGGGACGAAACGAAGTGGACGTTCGCACGTCAACTCCTGATCGATTCCCTGGAGGACGGGGAGGCGGGCGAGGGAGCTGTGCAGCTCCGGGAGGCGGGGAACTGGATGGCCATGACCCTGGTGGGCGAGGATGGTGTGGGGCGTGTGCACGTACCGCTGGACGACGTGGACAACCTCCTCGCGGACTCCCTGCAAGTCATCCCCGTACAGCGTGAGTCGTACGACTGGGATG
>Ga0209370_1000575_pt1 | contig 45873 bp, 34 predicted proteins | sample AgamicAtPrz_FD_187164 | JGI IMG/M metagenome (GOLD analysis project Ga0209370, IMG submission 187164) | Agave microbial communities from Guanajuato, Mexico - At.P.rz (SPAdes) (version 2) | ecosystem: Host-associated > Plants > Phyllosphere > Phylloplane/Leaf | place: Guanajuato, Mexico...
GACGTTTAGCTTTCTCACGGGACAGCAGGGTTTCACCGAAGCCGTCTTCCACTGCATCCAGGGCAACGTCAACTTCGTCACCAACCTGAATTTCCAGTTCGCCGGCTGCGTTCTTGAACTGCTCTGCAGGGATTGCAGATTCAGATTTCAGACCCGCATCAACCAGAACAACGTCTTTGTCGATAGAGACAACGACGCCACGAACGATGGAACCCGGGCGGGTTTCGATTTCTTTCAGGGACTCTTCAAAGAGTTGAGCAAAAGATTCAGTCATATTGATAATCTTCAGGATTCTTCAATTTAACGTCCACCTGGCTTCACTGCCGGATGGGGTTGTTTAACATGCCCACTCACACTCCATTGCAGTGGGTACTTCAGAATGTGGTCGCGTTACGCGAGTGCCAGTTTCTCTCTGGCATATTCCAGCGCCTTTTCAATGACTTGCTCGATACTCAGACTGGTTGAGTCGAGTACCAGCGCGTCGGCTGCCGGCACTAATGGCGCTACGGGACGGTTGCGATCGCGGTCGTCACGCTCTTTTATCTCGGCCAAAAGGCGTTCAAAGTTAACACTAAAGCCCTTCTCCTGCAACTGTAGCATGCGGCGATGCGCGCGCTCTTCCGAAGAGGCGTCGAGGAAAATTTTTACCGGCGCGTCAGGGAACACCACGGTGCCCATATCACGGCCATCGGCGATAAGACCCGGCGCATCGCGGAATGCGCGCTGGCGGCGTAACAGGGCTTCACGCACGCGTGGGAACGCCGCGACCTGTGAGGCGGCACTGGCGACGTCCTGAGTACGGATTTCCGCGCTGACGTCTTCGCCTTCGAGAATAACTTCGAGATTGCCGTTGGTGGATACAAAGCGCACATCAAGATGGGCAGCCAGCGGAACCAGCGCTTCTTCGGAGGTCACATCCACATGGTGATGCAACGCCGCCAGCGCCAGTACGCGATAGATAGCGCCGGAGTCCAGCAGGTGCCACTGCAGGGATTCCGCCATGGCTTTACACAGCGTTCCTTTGCCTGCACCGCTTGGGCCATCAATGGTGATTACCGGGGCTAATGCCGTCATCTTCTTCTCCTTTATTATCAGGCGTACCTGAACGTGAACGCCGCGCATTATACGCCGCAACGCCACAGACTGTTATCTTTACCGCGAAATATAGACGGGAATAGCAGCGAGTGCAGAAGAATTGGCCAGGAAAGCGGGGCTGACTTTCGTAAGCCCCTGTAAGGTATCAGGCAGGACGGCTGATGCGGGCCAGCTGTTCGAAATAATCCGGGAAGGTTTTGGCGGTGCACTTCGGATCGAGAATGGTGACCGGGGTATCTGAGAGCGCCACCAGCGAGAAGCACATGGCCATACGGTGATCGTTATAGGTGCCGATCTCGGCAACATTCAGCGTGGCCGGTGGCGTGACGCGAATGAAGTCATGCCCCTCTTCCACTTCAGCCCCCACTTTGCGCAGCTCGGTGGCCATAGCGAACAGACGGTCGGTCTCTTTTACGCGCCAGTTATAAATGTTGCGCAGCGTGGTGGTACCGTTGGCGAACAGCGCGGTGGTGGCGATCGTCATTGCCGCATCCGGGATATGGTTCATATCCATATCGATACCGTTAAGTACGCCGCGGGTGCAGGCAATATAATCATCACCCCAGGTGATGGTTGCGCCCATCTTTTCCAGCACATCAGCAAAACGAATATCGCCCTGTACGCTGTTGCGACCAATACCGGTCACCTTTACGGTGCCGCCTTTAATCGCTGCTGCGGCGAGGAAATAGGAGGCTGACGACGCGTCCCCTTCTACCAGGTAGTGGCCCGGTGACTGGTACTGCTGGCCGCCACGCACCACGAAACGCTGGTAGTTCTGGTTTTCGACTTCAACCCCGAAGGTCTTCATCAGATGCAGCGTGATGTCGATGTAGGGTTTCGATACCAGGTCGCCTTTGATGGCAATGCGCGTGTCTTTTTCCGCCAGCGGTGCGGTCATCAGCAGCGCCGTGAGGAACTGGCTGGAGACACTGCCGTCGACCTCCACGTCACCGCCGGTGAAGCCACCGCGCAGCCGCAGCGGCGGATAGTTTTCCTGCTCCAGATAGTCGATCTGCGCCCCGCCCTGACGCAGCGCGTCAGCCAGATGCCCAATCGGGCGCTCTTTCATGCGCGGCTCGCCGGTGAGCACGATATCGTTGTGGCCGAGGCACAGCGCGGCGGCAAGCGGACGCATTGCAGTACCCGCGTTACCAAGGAACAGCTCCAGGCTGCCCTGCGCCTGCAGCGGGCCGCCGACGCCGGTCAGCTCACAGCGGGTGCGATCTTCAGACAGGGTATAGCGCACGCCTAACGCGCTGAGCGCGGTAAGCATATGACGCACGTCATCGCTGTCGAGCAGGTTCGTCAGCACCGTGGTGCCGTGGGCCAGTGCCGCCAGCAGCAGCGCGCGGTTAGATACGCTTTTTGAACCGGGAAGATTGATGGTGCCGTCGACCAGCGCGATGGGGTGTAACGTCAGGGATTCCTGCATGAAAAATGTCTCAACTCAACAAAATAACAACCCCGCAGCCGGGCCGCGGGGAGAGAAAAAAGAAAGGGTTTCTTAACCGTGACGGCGCTCGAACTCTTTCATAAAGTCAGTCAGCACCTGCACGCCGGCCAGCGGCATTGCATTGTAGATTGAAGCGCGCATCCCACCTACGACGCGGTGGCCTTTGAGCGCGTGCAGACCAGCGGCAAAAGATTCCTCAAGGAACAGCTTATCGAGGTTGCTGTCCGCCAGCTGGAACGGCACGTTCATCCGCGAACGGTTAGCCGGGGCCACGTCGTTGCGGTAGAAATCGCTGGTATCAATCACGCCGTACAGCAGGTCAGCTTTCTGCTGATTGATGCGGTTCATCGCTTCCACGCCGCCCTGCGCTTTCAGCCACTTAAACACCAGCCCTGACAGGTACCAGGCAAATGTTGGCGGGGTGTTGAACATCGAATCGTTTTCGCTCAGCACGCTGTAATCAAGGACTGACGGGCAGGCAGTATGCGCCTTGCCGAGCAGGTCGTCGCGCACGATCACCAGCGTCAGGCCGGCCGGGCCGATATTCTTCTGCGCGCCGGCATAAATGACGCCGAAACGGCTGATATCAAGCGGACCGGAAAGAATGGTGGAGGAGAAGTCAGCCGTAACGATGGCGTCGCCAAAATCCGGGGTTTCGTCGATAGCGATGCCATCAATGGTTTCGTTCGGGCAGTAGTGAACGTAGGCGGCGTTATCAGAGAGCTGCCACTCGCGCATCGGTTTCAGCGCCCGCAGGCCATCAACCGTCACTTTGGCGTCAATCACGTTCGGCTGGCAATATTTTTTGGCTTCTTTAACCGCGCTCGCGGCCCAGTAGCCGCCATCAACGTAATCGGCAGTTGTACGATCGCCAAGCAGGTTCAGGGGCAACGCCGAGAACTGGCCGCGTCCGCCGCCGTGGCAGAACAGCACTTTATAGTTGGACGGGATCTGCAGCAGGTCGCGAAAATCTTTTTCCGCCTCTTCGGCAACGTGGATGAACTCTTTGCTGCGGTGACTGATCTCCATCACCGAGGTGCCGAGCCCCTGCCAGTTGACTAACTCTTCCTGAGCCTGACGGAGCACATCCGTTGGTAACATTGCCGGACCAGAACTGAAATTGTAGACCTGAGTCATTTCCCCTCACCACGCTTGAAGCAATAAGTTTTTTCTGTGGCTATCGGTTTTATCATTGCCTGGCAGAGCAAGCAACGGGTAATCCTGCCCGGCGGGAAAATGTGCGTAAAATCACACAACAGATTGTTCCGGCTACGCTGCGTCGGGGCGTTAATTGCGCTGTCAGGTGATGCGCTTCGCCACGCTTGCTTTCACCCATACGTGGTTTCCGCAGCGCGGACAGGGCTCTTTCGCCCCGGCGCGTAGCATCAGCACTTCGCTGCAGCGGATGCAGGCGTAGTGCCCATCCACCGGCGCGACCCGGAAACGCTCATTGCAGTACTCAGGCAGAATCGACAGCCCGGGTCGCACTTCGTCGTCAGGGTAATAGTAAACACTTATCTGTCCGCTGGTTTCGAGGATCGCCAGCCGCACCTGTCCGAGATGCTCTACGCCGCAGCCGCGCATCTCCATGAAGAACTCAAATTCGGTAAGGTTTTCCGCCTTGAGCTTATCCCAAGCCAGCTCACCCTCTTCGACGATAATGACGGGTTTACCCTCAAAGAAATTTTCCATGCGCTCACTGTGGGTCATCAGCCAGATCACTAGCCGATAGAGCAAGGCCAGGGTCAGAAAGACGACAAACACCGGGATCATCGGCACGTCGTCATAAAACGCCACGTCCCCCGCCGCCGAGCCGAGCGTCAGAATGATCAGCACTTCAAACAGCGACATCTGCCGCACGCTGCGGCGACCGGTCAGTTTCAGAAACGCGAAAACGAGGATGAAGGTATAGAGACTGCGGGTTGCCACTTCCCATAAAAAGTCCGGCGGCACCTTGTCAAAGGCCATGCGCTGGAGGTCGAACGTTTTCATATTTTTAGCTGCCATAACAGGAGGTTATTCAGCTTAATAATAGCCTGAAGATTTATTTTCGCCTGTACGGCCGGGAGGATAGCGCCTGTCAGCTAAAACCCGTATCATTGCGCACTTTGCGTACTACTAAAGTGACCCCCCCATGAATCAAACTTTCATCCCTGGCAAAGATGCCGCCCTGGAAGACTCCATTGCTCGCTTTCAGCAACAGCTGAGCGATCTCGGTTTCAATATTGAAGAGGCGTCCTGGCTGAACCCGGTGCCGAACGTCTGGTCGGTTCATATTCGCGATAAAGAGTGCGCGCTGTGCTTTACCAATGGTAAAGGCGCCACCAAAAAAGCGGCGCTGGCTTCTGCGCTGGGCGAATACTTTGAGCGTCTTTCTACCAACTATTTCTTTGCTGATTTCTGGCTGGGCGACGCCATCGCCAATGGCCCGTTCGTGCACTACCCGAACGAGAAATGGTTCCCGCTGACCGAGGATGATTCACTGCCCGAGGGGATCCTCGACGCCCGTCTGCGTGCGTTCTACGATCCGGAGAACGAGCTGGCCGCCAGCATGCTGATCGACCTGCAGTCCGGGAATGAAGCGCGCGGCATCTGCGCCCTGCCCTTCACCCGTCAGTCTGACGAGCAGACCGTCTATATTCCAATGAACATCGTCGGCAATCTCTACGTCTCTAACGGCATGTCGGCGGGCAACACCCGCAATGAAGCGCGTGTGCAGGGGCTGTCTGAAGTATTCGAACGCCACATCAAAAACCGCATCATCGCGGAAAGCATCAGCCTGCCGGAAATTCCGCAGGAGGTGCTGGCGCGCTATCCGGGCGTGGTGGAAGCCATTGCGAAGCTCGAAGCCGAAGGCTTCCCGATTTTTGCCTACGACGGCTCGCTGGGCGGCAAATACCCGGTGATCTGCGTGGTGCTGTTCAACCCGGCTAACGGCACCTGTTTCGCTTCTTTTGGCGCTCACCCGGACTTCGGCGTGGCGCTGGAGCGTACTGTGACCGAACTGCTGCAGGGCCGCGGCCTGAAAGACCTCGACGTTTTCACTCCGCCCACCTTCGATGACGAAGAAGTGGCTGAGCACGCCAACCTGGAAACCCACTTTATCGATTCCAGCGGTCTTATCTCCTGGGATATGTTCAAGCAGGACGCCGACTACCCGTTCGTGGACTGGAGCTTTGCCGGCACCACCGAACAAGAGTTCGCCACCCTGATGGCAATCTTCAAAAGTGAAGATCAGGAAGTCTACATCGCCGACTATCAGCATCTGGACGTGTACGCCTGCCGTATCATCGTGCCGGGCATGTCGGATATCTACCCGGCGGAAGATCTGTGGCTGGCAAACAACAGCATGGGTGCGCACCTGCGCGAAACGCTGCTTTCTCTGCCGGGAAGCGAGTGGGAAAAAGAGGACTACCTCAATCTCATCGCCCAACTGGATGAAGAAGGCCACGACGACTTTACCCGCGTGCGCGAGCTGCTGGGCATTGCTACCGGCAAAGACAACGGCTGGTTCACCCTGCGCATCGGCGAGCTGAAAGCGATGCTGGCGCTGGCGGGCGGCGACCTCGATCAGGCGCTGATCTGGACCGAGTGGACCATGGAGTTCAACGCCTCGCTGTTCAGCCCGGCGCGTGCCAACTACTATCGCTGCCTCCAGACGCTGCTGTTGCTGGCGATGGAGGACGAGCGCGATCCGCTGCAGTACCATTACGCGTTTGTGCGCATGTACGGTGCTGACGCGGTCGAGGCAGCAAGCGCGGCCATCAGCGGTGAAGAGCCGTTCTATGGTCTGCAGCCGGCTGACGGCTCGCTGGACGCCTTCCCGGCGCATCAGGCGCTGCTGGCGGCCTACGAAAAATTACAGCGCGCCAAAGCGGCATACTGGAAAACAAACTAAGCGGTAATTAAATAACGTTAATTTCCGTTCATGTTACTGCATCATCAAGGGGGCAAAATGTTGCCCCTTTTTTATTAATAAAAATGAAACGAATCTGATTTGTAATAGATAAGTTAAATGATGGTTGTTGATATTTATTTTATTGAGATAAATTGCAACCTTCAGCCGTGAATACTCCATTCTAATTAACCAGAACAGACGTATCAGACGCTATTACTTCAACTCATTTTGTAAATATTAAAATTTATTTTTTATTTATATTACAATTAGTTATTACAAAAATCATCGATAACCCCACCTGATAAAGGGCTATAAATCTGGCGCTTTATGATCCAAGTCAAATTTTGCCCTATAATGCTTTGTTAGTATCTTCATGCCGACTTAATAAAAGAGAGAGTTAGTGTGAAAGCTGACAACCCTTTTGATCTTTTACTTCCAGCTGCCATGGCAAAAGTTGCCGAAGAAGCGGGAGTTTATAAAGCAACGAAGCATCCGCTGAAAACCTTTTATCTGGCGATTACCGCGGGCGTCTTCATCTCCATAGCCTTTGTTTTTTATATCACAGCCACAACCGGCACTGCCGCAATGCCTTTCGGGATTGCAAAGCTGATTGGCGGCATCTGTTTTTCCCTTGGTTTGATTTTATGCGTTATCTGCGGCGCGGATCTCTTTACCTCAACGGTGTTGATTGTGGTGGCGAAAGCCAGCGGTCGTATCACCTGGGGCCAACTGGGTCGCAACTGGCTTAACGTTTATGTGGGCAACCTGATTGGCGCACTGCTGTTCGTGCTGCTGATGTGGTTATCCGGCGAGTATATGACGGCTAACGGCGGCTGGGGGATGAATGTCCTGCAGACTGCGGATCACAAGCTGCACCATACTTTTATTGAGGCCGTCAGCCTCGGTATCCTGGCGAACCTGATGGTGTGCCTTGCGGTATGGATGAGCTACTCCGGCCGTAGCCTGGTCGACAAAGCATTTATTATGGTCTTGCCAGTGGGCATGTTCGTTGCCAGCGGCTTTGAGCACAGCATCGCAAACATGTTCATGATCCCAATGGGCATCGTGATCCGCCACTTTGCAAGCCCGGAGTTCTGGAGCGCGGTTGGCTCTTCTCCGGAAAGTTTTCCTCATCTGACTATCATGAACTTTATTACCGACAATCTGATACCGGTGACTATCGGCAACATTATCGGCGGCGGTCTGTTAGTTGGGTTGACGTACTGGGTAATTTACCTGCGTGGCGACGATCAACACCGTTAATGTCGCGCAGTAATAAGAAATCCACTTAAGAAGGTAGGTGTTACATGTCCGAGCTTAATGAAAAATTGGCCACAGCCTGGGAAGGTTTTGCGAAAGGCGACTGGCAGAATGAAGTAAACGTCCGTGACTTCATCCAGAAAAACTACACCCCATATGAGGGCGATGAATCCTTCCTGGCCGGTGCAACCGACGCAACCACTGCCCTGTGGGACAGCGTGATGGAAGGCGTGAAGCTGGAAAACCGCACTCACGCCCCGGTAGACTTTGACACTGACCTCGCCTCCACCATCACCTCTCATGATGCGGGTTACATCAACAAGAAGCTGGAAAAAATTGTTGGTCTGCAGACCGATGCGCCTCTGAAACGCGCCATCATCCCGTTTGGCGGCATCAAAATGGTTGAAGGCTCCTGCAAAGCGTATAACCGCGAGCTGGATCCGTCCCTGAAAAAAATCTTCACCGAATACCGTAAAACCCATAACCAGGGCGTATTTGATGTTTACACCAAAGACATCCTGAACTGCCGTAAGTCTGGCGTACTGACCGGTCTGCCGGATGCTTATGGCCGTGGCCGTATCATCGGTGACTACCGTCGCGTGGCGCTGTACGGTATCGACTTCCTGATGAAAGACAAATACGCCCAGTTCCAGTCCCTGCAGGAAAAACTGGAAAACGGCGAAGATCTGGAAGCGACTATCCGTCTGCGTGAAGAGATTGCCGAGCAGCATCGCGCGCTGGGCCAGATCAAAGAGATGGCCGCTAAATATGGCTGCGACATCTCCGCTCCGGCCACTACCGCGCAGGAAGCGGTCCAGTGGACCTACTTCGGCTACCTGGCTGCGGTTAAATCTCAGAACGGTGCAGCGATGTCCTTCGGTCGCGTTTCCACCTTCCTCGACGTGTACATTGAACGCGACCTGAAAGCGGGCAAAATCACCGAGCAGGACGCCCAGGAAATGATTGACCACCTGGTCATGAAACTGCGTATGGTGCGCTTCCTGCGTACCCCTGAGTACGATGAGCTGTTCTCCGGCGACCCGATCTGGGCAACCGAATCCATCGCCGGTATGGGCGTGGACGGCCGTACCCTGGTGACCAAAAACAGCTTCCGCTTCCTGAACACCCTGTACACCATGGGGCCGTCTCCGGAGCCGAACATCACCATTCTGTGGTCTGAAAAACTGCCGCTGAGCTTCAAAAAATACGCCGCGAAAGTGTCCATCGATACCTCGTCTCTGCAGTACGAGAACGACGACCTGATGCGTCCAGACTTCAACAATGACGACTACGCTATCGCCTGCTGCGTAAGCCCGATGGTTGTGGGCAAACAGATGCAGTTCTTCGGTGCCCGCGCTAACCTCGCGAAAACCATGCTGTATGCCATCAACGGCGGCGTGGACGAAAAACTGAAAATGCAGGTGGGTCCGAAATCTGAACCGATCAAAGGCGATGTCCTGAACTTCGACGAAGTGATGGAACGCATGGATCACTTCATGGACTGGCTGGCCAAACAGTACGTCACCGCGCTGAACATCATTCACTACATGCATGATAAATACAGCTACGAAGCGTCTCTGATGGCTCTGCACGACCGTGACGTGGTTCGCACTATGGCTTGCGGTATCGCGGGTCTGTCGGTTGCTGCTGACTCCCTGTCCGCTATCAAATACGCGAAAGTGAAACCGATTCGTGACGAAGACGGCCTGGCTGTCGACTTTGAAATCGACGGTGAATACCCGCAGTTTGGTAACAACGATGCCCGCGTCGATGACATGGCGGTTGACCTGGTTGAACGTTTCATGAAGAAAATTCAGAAACTCACCACTTACCGCAACGCTATCCCGACCCAGTCTGTGCTGACCATCACCTCCAACGTGGTGTACGGTAAGAAAACCGGTAACACTCCGGATGGTCGTCGCGCTGGTGCGCCGTTCGGCCCGGGTGCTAACCCAATGCACGGTCGTGACCAGAAAGGTGCGGTTGCCTCTCTGACTTCGGTTGCGAAACTGCCGTTCGCCTACGCGAAAGATGGTATCTCCTATACCTTCTCCATCGTGCCGAACGCGCTGGGTAAAGACGATGAAGTGCGTAAAACCAACCTTGCCGGTCTGATGGATGGTTACTTCCACCATGAAGCCAGCATCGAAGGCGGTCAGCACCTTAACGTTAACGTCATGAACCGCGACATGCTGCTTGACGCGATGGAGCACCCGGAAAAATATCCGCAGCTGACCATCCGCGTATCGGGTTATGCCGTGCGTTTCAACTCGCTGACTAAAGAGCAGCAGCAGGACGTTATCACCCGTACCTTCACTCAGACCCTGTAATTCACGGTCTGCCTGAAAAGGCGTACAATAAAGGCTCCACAACCGTGGGGCCTTTTTACCAACCCCTTCTCCATAGCCTGTTTTGCCAGTTATCTATAGTAATGGGTATCCGCCAAAACAGACTCGACACAACCTGTAGCCTCGGGCTAAGAGGCGTTGTGCATATACAAGGTCATGGATGGCCCTTCCTGGAGAACCACCGCAATGTCAGTTATTGGTCGCATACACTCATTCGAATCCTGTGGCACCGTCGATGGCCCCGGCATCCGCTTCATCACCTTCTTCCAGGGCTGCCTGATGCGCTGCCTCTACTGCCACAACCGTGATACCTGGGACACCCACGGCGGTACCGAAATCACCGTGGAAGAACTCATGAAAGAGGTGGTGACCTACCGCCACTTTATGAACGCATCCGGCGGCGGCGTGACCGCCTCCGGGGGGGAAGCCATCCTGCAGGCCGAGTTTGTGCGCGACTGGTTCCGCGCCTGCCATCAGGAGGGTATTCATACCTGCCTCGACACTAATGGGTTTGTCCGCCGCTACGATCCGGTTATCGATGAGTTGCTGGAGGTTACCGACCTGGTAATGCTCGATCTCAAGCAGATCAACGATGAGATCCACCAGAATCTGGTGGGCGTCTCCAACCAGCGCACGCTGGAATTCGCGAAGTATCTCTCTAAGAAAAACATCCGCGTCTGGATCCGTTATGTGGTGGTGCCGGGCTGGTCAGATGATGATGATTCCGCACACCGGCTCGGCGAGTTCACCCGCGATATGGGCAACGTCGAAAAAATCGAGCTGCTGCCCTATCACGAGCTGGGCAAACATAAATGGGTGGCGATGGGCGAAGAGTACAAGCTTGACGGCGTAAAACCACCGAAAAAAGAGACGATGGAGCGCGTGAAAGGCATTCTTGAGCAGTACGGTCACAAAGTGATGTACTAAGCGCTCCGCGTAATAAAAAAGCCTGTCATCGACAGGCTTTTTTGTTGGGGCAAAAAACTCGTTACGCGTGAGCCACCGGCGTCGGATGCTCACCGGCTTTACGCAGCAGCATCAGCAGGTAGATAAACGACACGCTGGCGATCATAATGAACAGCAGGTTATCAGAGTAGTTCTGCATCAGCATCGCGGTAAACGTCGGCCCCAGCAGGCTACCGATGGTGTAGCTCAGCAGCAGCGCCTGGTTCATGGCCACCAGCTGATGGTGTTCAACTTTCTCGCAGGCCCAGGCCATCGCCACCGGATAGAGCGTAAAGCCCGCAGCGCCAAGGATAAACAGCGCCGGGCCCATCGCCGCATTGCTGAGCATCGCCATGCAGCCCATGATCACCACGAAGACCTGAACACGCAGTACCAGCAGACGCCCGTAACGATCGGCCAGACGACCAATCGGCCACTGCCCGACGATACCGGCGCTCACCATCACCGCCATCCAGAAACCAATGCCGGAATCGCTGAATCCCTGATGATTGAGATAAAGCGGCATCAGCCCATACAGCGAGCCCAGCACAATCCCGGAAATAATGCAGCCGTTAACGCCGAGGCGCGCCTGACGCAGACGCAGCATCGGCCAGATCTGTACCGCGTCCTGATGCTCGCTGTGTTCGTTAACGATACGCGTAAACAGCAGCGGCAGAATGGCAGCCAGCACCAGGCCCGTTACCCACGGCAGCACGTCCATCAGACCGGTCGGGGCTTTGCTGACCAGCAGCTGGCCCAGCACCGTACCAACGTAGTAGACCATCATATAGGCGGCCAGCAGGCGACCACGGTTGCGCGAGGTGCCGCTGCACATCAACGCGCTCTCCACCACGACCCAAATCATGGCGCAGCCGACGCCGGCGATAAAGCGCCAGGCCAGCCAGCTCCAGAACCCCACGGTGATCCCCAGCCCAACGCAGCCTGCGGCAAAAATCGCCGAAGCGATGTAGTAGCTGTAATTAAACCCGAAGCGCTTAATCAGCGCGCCGGTGAGCAGCGTACCCAGCAAGTTGCCGGTGAAATAGGAGGAGCTGACCATTCCCACCTGCCAGGTCGGCAGATTTTCATGGGCGAGCCAGAGCGGTACCAGGGTGTTCAGCACCGCGATAGCGAGGGTCAACAAAAGCAGGCCACAGAGCAGAAGCAGCACTGGCCGGGTGTATGTGGTCATGGGTAAAAACCGTGAGGAGAGTCAGAATTCGTGCGCATCATGCCACCGCCAAAAACATTGTCAATCCGCCAGAAATCACGCCTGAGGCGTTTTTCTGCTTCACGATTCGATTCATTCATCTTCGTAACGAAGCGCCAGCACGGCGTTGCGTTTATCTTATTGATTATATGAATTTTTAAGCGGCAGAGGACGCCGGATATCAGTTGAAAAATTTCATCAATCTTTCAGCGTCTGATAAAGCGATATCCGCAGGAAAAGGGCGATAGATGAAAGGGTATAAGCGGAAAGAAAAAAAGCGCCCGCAGGCGCTTTTAACGATTAACCGATGAACTCAAGCCCTTTCATATAAGGGCGCAGCACGTCGGGGATCTGGATGCGGCCATCAGCCTGCTGGTAGTTTTCCAGCACCGCCACCAGAGTACGCCCCACCGCCAGACCGGAGCCGTTCAGGGTGTGCATCAGACGCGGCTTCTTGTCAGCCTTGCTGCGGCAGCGAGCCTGCATGCGGCGCGCCTGGAAATCCCCTACGTTAGAGCAGGAGGAGATTTCACGGTAGGTGTCCTGCGCCGGTACCCAGACTTCGAGATCGTAGGTTTTGCAGGCACCGAAGCCCATATCGCCGGTGCACAGCAGCACTTTACGATACGGCAGGCCCAGCAGCTGCAGGACTTTCTCTGCGTGACCGGTCATCTCTTCCAGCGCATCCATAGAATCTTCCGGACGCACAATCTGCACCATCTCAACTTTATCGAACTGGTGCATGCGGATCAGGCCGCGGGTATCACGCCCGTAAGAGCCCGCTTCAGAGCGGAAGCACGGCGAATGCGCGGTAAACTTCAGCGGCAGCGACTCTTCATCAACGATCTCGTCGCGCACCAGGTTAGTCAGCGGCACTTCAGCGGTTGGGATCAGCGCGTAATTGCTGCTGTCGGACTCTTCTTCCAGCGGACGCGTGTGGAACAGATCGCCGGCAAATTTCGGCAGCTGGCCAGTACCGTACAGGGTGTCGTGGTTAACCAGATACGGAACGTAGGTTTCGCTGTAGCCGTGCTGCTCGGTGTGCAGATCGAGCATGAACTGCGCCAGAGCGCGGTGCAGATGGGCAATCTGCCCTTTCATTACCACGAAACGAGAGCCGGTCAGTTTTACGGCGGCGGCAAAGTCCAGCCCGCTGTGCATCTCACCGAGGGTAACGTGATCGCGCACCTCGAAGTCAAACGTGCGCGGGGTGCCCCAGCGGCTGACTTCGACGTTGTCATGTTCGTCTTTACCTGGCGGAACGCTGTCGTCCGGCAGGTTGGGGATCGCCAGGGCGATCTCGCGGATGTCCGCCTGCAGGGTTTCCAGCTCCGCTTTCGCGGCATCAAGCTCTTCACCCAGCTTGTTCACTTCCAGACGAAGTGGCTCAATATCCTCGCCGCGCGCTTTCGCCTGGCCGATGGATTTCGATCGTGCGTTGCGCTCCGCCTGCAGATTCTCGGTGTTCACCTGAAGAACCTTGCGACGCTCTTCAAGAGCGCGCAGCTTATCTACGTCCAGCTTAAAGCCCCGGCGTGCCAGTTTTTCAGCGACTGCGTCTGGCTCGGTACGCAGCAGATTGGGATCGAGCATGCTTATCCTGTGCTTATCGAATAAAAGTGAATATGGCCACAGCCTGCGGCCATACAAATGATTGAGTTACGTGTCATCTTCGGGCTGAATGGTTAGCATCCCACGCCGGTTAAGACGCTGATAATCAGGGATACACCGGGAGCAGCGCCGATGAGCGCGCGTCCGGTAACCTTACCGCAAGGCCTGCGCTAACGGTAGCGTTTTGTGGGGCTTTTCTGATCCTGTTCAGCAAGCCAGGCGAGCTTTTCGCCAATTTTGCCTTCAAGACCCCGGTTTGTCGGGCGATAGTAGCGCGTTTGTGCCATTTCAGCGGGGAAATAGTCTTCGCCAGCGGCATAGGCGTTTGGCTCGTCATGGGCGTAGCGGTACTCATCGCCGTAGCCCATCTCCTTCATCAGCTTCGTCGGCGCATTGCGCAGGTGCACCGGCACATCGTAATCCGGCCGATCCCGCGCATCGCGCAGGGCTGCTTTGAACGCGGTATAGACAGCATTACTTTTCGGAGCACAGGCGAGATAGACAATCGCCTGGGCAATCGCCCGCTCGCCTTCCGCCGGGCCAACCCGGGTAAAGCAGTCCCAGGCGGAAATCGCTACCTGCATGGCGCGGGGGTCGGCATTGCCGACATCTTCCGAGGCGATCGCCAGACAGCGGCGCGCCACGTAGAGCGGATCGCCACCGGCGGAGATGATGCGGGCATACCAGTAGAGCGCCGCATCGGGAGCCGAACCGCGTACCGATTTATGCAGGGCGGAGATCAGATCGTAGAAGCGGTCGCCTTTGTTATCGAAACGGGCGCTGCGCTCGCCGGCAATTTCTGTCAGCAAGGCCGGGAGCAGCACCCGTTTGCCGCTGCCGTCGGTTTCCGCCATGTCCGCCATCATTTCCAGCGTGTTCAGTGCCCGGCGCGCATCGCCGTTGACCAGCTCAGCGATAGCCAGCCGTGTCTCATCCGGCAGCACGATATCCTGACCGCCGTAGCCGCGATCGTTATCGTTCATCGCCTGATCGAGCACCTGCTCAATATCCTGCGTGGTGAGGGATTTCAGCAGGTAGACGCGCGCCCGTGAAAGCAGCGCCGAGTTCAGCTCGAATGAGGGGTTTTCGGTGGTCGCGCCAATAAAGGTGATGGTGCCGTCTTCAATATGCGGCAGGAATGCGTCCTGTTGGCTTTTGTTGAAGCGGTGCACTTCGTCAACAAACAGAATGGTGCGGCGACCGGCATTGCGGCTCTGACGCGCGCGCTCAATGGCTTCGCGGATTTCTTTCACCCCGGAGGTCACGGCGGAAATGCGCTCCACGTCGGCATCGGCATAACGGGCGATCACTTCCGCCAGCGTGGTTTTGCCGGTGCCAGGCGGCCCCCAGAGGATCATCGAATGCAGATGCCCTGCTTCGATTGCGCGCGGCAAAGGCTTACCCGGTGCCAGCAGATGCTGCTGTCCGATGTACTGCGCTAAATTTTCTGGCCGCATACGCGCGGCCAGAGGTTGAAAAGTATTGTCGGAAAAATCGAGCGTCAGGTTGCCCACTCAGACCTCTACTTGCGTTGATCGTCCACCGTCACGCCCTGCGGCGGGGTAAACGTAAATTTGCTCGCATCTACGGCGCCGTTCTGCTGGGCTTTCAGCGTATAGCTGCTGCGCTGATCGTCCTGCTCTACGGCGCTGAACTGGTTGATGGTGCCGTTGCTGCTCACGTTAATGGTGAACTGCTTCAGATTGCCGCTGCCGGATTTCGGCGTCAGAACGAAGTCATCACCGTTTTGCTTGATGTTGTACTGCTGCCAGTCGCTGCTCTGATTGCGGGCGATCAGCATGAACGGCGTGTTGCCGGTAGCGTCTTTCAGCCAGGTGGCGCTCGCCTGCTCAACAAACGGGTTGTAGAACCACAGCGTTTTACCGTCAGAGATCAGTACGCTCTCATCGGGCTGGGTCATGTGCCAGTTGAACAGGTTCGGGCGCTTCACCCATAAATCGCCCTGTCCTTCCTGTACCGCCGCGCCGCTGCCGTCGGTGACCTTCTGAGTGAAGCTGGCGTGGAAGCTGCCAACCTTATCAAGACGGCTTTTCAGATCGCTTGCCGCATCGGCCCAGACGCTGGTGGCGACGAAACCGGAAAGCAGTGCGCAGGTCATTACCAGGTTTTTCATTGTTATTCTCCAGTGTTTAACGACCCTGTCGCGGGCCTTCTGTCGGAAACTGTAGACCGTCATGTCCACCGTCCGACAGGAGAAAAGACTGATTTTTCGATTGCTTACCCTTCTTTGCAAAAAGGTAAGCAGGCTTATTCAAACGGTGGCGGTGCCAGTACTTCGCGGTTGCCGTTATGGCCCTGCTCGCTGACGATGCCCTGGTTTTCCATCTGTTCGATGATGCGTGCCGCACGGTTGTACCCGATGCGGAACTGACGCTGAACGCCGGAAATGGACGCCTTGCGTTTCTCGACCACGAATGCCACGGCCTGATCGAACAGCGCGTCAAGCTCTTCGCCGCTGTCGAAACCACCGCCGCCGCCGTCGCTATCGCTGTCGGAGGTAATGCCGTCAACATATTGCGGACGCCCGCGTGCTTTCCAGTCCTGCACCACGGCATGCACTTCTTCATCCCGAACAAACGCGCCGTGCACGCGCACCGGCATGGTGGAGTTCGGGCCTGAGAACAGCATGTCACCCATTCCGAGCAGCGATTCAGCGCCGCCCTGGTCGAGAATAGTGCGGGAGTCGATTTTGCTCGATACGGTAAAGGCGATACGGGTCGGGATATTCGCCTTGATCAGACCGGTAATGACATCCACCGACGGACGCTGGGTCGCCAGCACCAGGTGAATACCGGCGGCACGCGCTTTCTGCGCCAGGCGGGCAATCAGTTCTTCAACTTTTTTGCCCACTGTCATCATCAAATCGGCGAACTCATCCACCATCACCACAATGTACGGCAGCTTCTGCAGCACCGGATGCTCGGCATCCATGCTGTCACCCGGTTTCCAGTAAGGATCAGGGATCGGGCGGCCCATGCGCTCGGCTTCGAGGATCTTCTCGTTATAGCCAGCCAGGTTACGCACGCCGAGGGCAGACATCAGCTTGTAGCGACGCTCCATCTCATTCACGCTCCAGCGCAGAGCGTTGGCCGCGTCTTTCATATCGGTAACCACTTCGGTTAACAGATGCGGAATGCCTTCATAGACCGACAGCTCAAGCATTTTCGGGTCGATCATGATAAAGCGCACCTCTTCCGGGGTCGCTTTATAGAGCATGCTGAGGATCATGGCGTTGACCCCCACCGATTTACCCGAGCCGGTAGTCCCTGCCACCAGCAGGTGCGGCATTTTCGCCAGATCGGCCACTACCGGGTCGCCGGCGATATCTTTACCCAGCACCACCGACAGCGGCGATGGGCTTTCGGTGAACTTCGGACAGTCGAGAACCTCACGCAGGTAGACGGTCTGACGCTTCTTGTTTGGCAGCTCCAGCCCGACGTAAGGTTTGCCAGGGATCACTTCTACCACACGCACTGCCACCGTGGAGAGCGAGCGAGCCAGATCCCGGGACAGGTTAGAGATGCGCGCCGCTTTGACGCCCGGGGCCAGATTCAGTTCGAAACGGGTAATCACCGGACCCGGCGAGTAGTTCACCACGTCAGCCTTAATGCGGAAATCCGCCAGACGCGCTTCAACCAGGCGCGCCATCTGCTGCAGTGCAAAGCTGTCAACCGGTTCCACTTCGGACGGCGGCGAGGTCAGCAGATCCAGCGACGGCAGCGGCGTGCTCGGCTTGTGCACCGGGCGGTCATCACCGTTGCGCATCAGCAGCGGATGGATCAGACTCTCGCGCGGCTGAGCGGCGGGCGGCGGCTGTACCGGCTGCTGCTGCGGTGCGTACTGCGGCTGCTGCGGCTGGGCATACTGCGGCTGCGGTACCGGCTGTTGCGGCTGCGCATACTGCGGCTGCTGCACAGGCTGCTGCGGTTGCGCGTACTGCGGTTGCGGTACCGACTGCTGCGGCTGGGCGTACTGCGGCTGCTGTACCGGCTGCTGCGGCTGGGCGTACTGCGGCTGCTGTACCGGCTGCTGCGGCTGGGCGTACTGCGGTTGCTGTACCGGCTGTTGCGGCTGGGCGTCATCCACCTCCGGCATAAACAGCGGGGCAGACGGCGCGCTGTCGGTCAGTTTTTTCAGACCCGCGTAATCCTCGTCGTCGGCGTGACCTGCATGAGAGGTCGGATGCGCTTCATAACGTTGCTGCTGCTGGCTGGCGAACTGTCGCGCCAGCTCGGCCTGCTCAGCGGCGAACTCTGCGTCTTCATCATGCGCCTGTGGCTCCGGTTCACCGTAGCGCTGATGCTGCTGGGCGGCAAACTGACGGGCCAGCTCATCCTGCTGGAATACGTCGGCTTCTTCATCGCTGCCCGGCGCATGACGCTCTGCTTCACGCGACTTCTCTTCGGCCATACGCTGCGACGGCAGTTTAATACCGTATGAAGCCAGTTCACGACGGGTTGGTACCCGAACTGGATTAGGACGCGGGAGCTGAGGACCAACCCCTTCTTTTACTTGCGGACGCGGTGCATCTCCCGCCAGCCCGAACACCGGGGTAAAGGCGGCGGCGGTGGCAGCAGCCTGAGCAGCGCCGTGCGCGCCCGCAGCAGCGGTGCCGGCGTCCGGCATACCGAGGCTGCCAGCGTCTGGCTGAGGTGCAGCAGGTGCGCGACTGGCTTCATGCGCAGCGGCAGCGGGAGCCGGCTGTGTGGCGGCCGGACGCGCAGGCGCGTGCTCATCCTGTGGCTCAGGGATCGGGCGATACCACGCGGCGAGCTGTTCACGCTCGCGAGCACGCTGCGCTTCAACCTCTTCAAAGTGCCACAGCGGTGGACGAGCTGGCTTGCTCTCTTCTGCTGGCTGCATCTCCTGCTGGTCAGCCGCTGGCTGCGCGTAAGGCTGTTGGTATGGCTGTTCGTGTGGCTGTTCGTATGGCTGCTCATATGACTGTTCGTATGACGGCGCATCATATGGCTGTGCAGCCGCTGGCGTCTGATAAGCGGGATCTGCGGCAGGCTGAGGGCGGTTATGCCACGCTTCGTCTGCCGGATGAGCCGCATGAGGCGGCTGGTATGCGTCGGCCGGTGCTGGCGCAACGTAACTGGCCGGCTCGGGGGCCACGGAGGGTTCCGGCGTATGTACGGTGGGGGCAGTCTGCCACTCTACCGGCGCAACCTGGGGTTGCGGCGCGGCGGTCACGGCGGATGCCTGAGGCATCACCGCTTCTGCCGGAGCAGCAAAGGCATTGGATGCCGCCGCGGTGGCTGCACCTGCCGCAGCGATCGGCGCGGCGACAGAACGGCCGCTGAACAGCGGATCGTCCGGGTCGAGTTCAGGTTGTTGCAGGCTATGCCCAGAGAACAGCACGTCATCCGCATCGGCATCAACGCCGCGCGCGCTGAACAGCACGTCATCCGGGTCATCCATGCGCTTACCGGAGAACAACGCTTCGTCGGTTTTGCGCCCCATCGGATTGGCAAATTTTTCGGCCACGCGCTGCTTGCGTGCCAGCGCACCGCGCAGAATACGCGCCCGGCGCGACTCTTTTCTTTCAACCGGAAGATCGTCCTCTTCCTCGTCGTCATACTCGTCTTCTTCGTACTCGTCATCCTGCCAGGTGTCATCCCGGCGGGTACGGTTGCTGGCGAAGGTCAGCACGCTGAGCACGACGCTACCAATTTTTTCCGCGATGCTGACCCAGGACCAGCCGGTGAACAGCGTCAGGCCCGCCGCCCAGATGCAGAGCAGCGCAATGGTGCCGCCCGTGCTGTTGAGCAGCGGCATCATGGCGGTACTCAACAGGCTGCCGATGACGCCGCCGGAGGCGAAGTACCAGATATCATCGGCGTTGATGGCGGCCAGACCACAGGAGGTCAGGATCAGCGCCAGCACGCCGATCAGGCGCAGGGCAACGGCGAAATAGTCGATGTAATCTTCATTGGCGCGGTGGCGATACGCAAACCAGCAGCCGCCGACGATCATCACCGGTATGGTGTAGGCCATCACCCCGAAAATAAAGAACAGGGTATCGGCAAGCCAGGCGCCCGGGCCGCCGCCGAGGTTGTGAATCGGCTCATGCCACGCGGTTTGCGACCAGCTGGGATCGGACGGATTAAAACTGAGTAAGGCGGCCATCAGCCAGACGGCAAAAAGCGCCACAAGGATCAGCAACGCCTCTAAAACGCGGCGTCCGCTGCTTAATTTGGTCAGTGTTACTTCTTTGTCTTCAGTGTATTCCTGGCTCAAGACAGGCACTCCAGATCCGTGATGCTAAAATGGCAAACAGCGCCGGGTTGCCCCGGCACTGCTGCTGTATGGATTAACAGGAGTGTAATCAAAATACGGTGATTTTGCACCTGATCCGTCTTAGCGGGTCTTAATAACCAGACGATTACTCTGCTTCACTTCTTCCATCACCACATAGGTGCGGGTGTCGTTTACGCCCGGCAGGCGCAGCAGGGTTTCGCCCAAAAGCTTACGGTAGGCGGACATATCCGGTACACGGGTCTTCAACAGGTAGTCGAAGTCACCGGACACCAGATGACACTCCTGAATTTCTTCAAGTTTTTGCACGGCAGCGTTGAACTGCTCGAACACATCCGGCGCGCCGCGATTCAGAGTAATCTCAACGAATACCAGAAGGGAGGCATCCAGATAATGCGGATTCAGCAGCGCGGTATAGCCCTGAATGAATCCTTGTCTCTCCAGCCTGCGCACACGCTCAAGGCATGGCGTAGGGGAAAGCCCCACTCGTTTTGAAAGCTCGACGTTGGAAATGCGCCCATCCTTTTGCAGCTCATTCAGAATGTTACGATCGATACGGTCGAGATCTTTGCCAGGGCGCTTCTTGCTATCTACCATTATTATTGTCTCTCTGTATTCCTTCCCTACACCTGCCATTACCCTGTTCACATCACTGTTCAGGGTCTATTTTGAGAAGCCCGGGGTGCCGGAAGGCGGTATCGATATCACGCATGGCGTCTGTCCACGCCATGCGTAGATGTCAATTACCCGGTAAAAATGCATTGTTCAGCGTGACGTTGCGCCACTTCCGGAGCAAATGCGCTTTTTCTTCATCGAATGTTTTCGCAAAAGCGCAGGGGATTGTCAAAGTAAAACATCGTTTTTTAGTAGAACGTGCCAGTAATTAGTAACCAGTAGCGATTATTCCTCATTTTACCCCCTGAATAGCGCTCTTTTTTCAGCGCAACTTGTTATGCCTGAATGGCTTATCCATTGGCTTACGCTATTACATGAATCGTTAACAAAATCGCTACGCCCTTTTTTTACCGTCACAAATTACCTACAATCCAGCCCATTGTTTGCCAATCAACAATGAGGATCTCATGGGCACGGCGAAACACAGTAAGCTGTTAATTCTTGGCTCCGGCCCGGCGGGCTATACCGCTGCGGTCTATGCTGCGCGCGCAAATCTGAATCCGGTACTGATTACCGGTATGGAAAAAGGCGGTCAGCTGACCACAACCACCGAAGTCGAAAACTGGCCGGGCGACCCGCACGATCTGACTGGTCCGCTGTTGATGGAGCGCATGCACGAGCATGCTGCGAAGTTTGAAACGGAAATCCTGTTCGACCACATCACCCGCGTCGATCTGCAAAATCGTCCGTTCCGCCTGATCGGTGATAACGGCGAATACACCTGCGATGCACTGATTATCGCCACCGGCGCGTCAGCCCGTTATCTGGGTCTGCCGTCTGAAGAAGCGTATAAAGGCCGCGGCGTTTCCGCCTGCGCCACCTGCGACGGGTTCTTCTACCGCAACCAGAAAGTCGCGGTGATCGGCGGCGGCAATACCGCGGTGGAAGAAGCGCTGTACCTGGCGAATATCGCTTCGGAAGTGCATCTGATTCACCGTCGCGATAGCTTCCGCGCTGAGAAAATCCTGATTAAGCGTCTGATGGACAAAGTCGAAAGCGGCAATATCGTGCTGCACACCCACCGCACGCTGGAAGAGGTGACCGGCGATCAGATGGGCGTGTCAGGGCTGCGCCTGCGCGATACCGAAAACGCCGACAACGTGGAAACGCTGGACGTCGCCGGTCTGTTTGTGGCTATCGGCCACAGCCCGAACACGGCGATTTTCGACGGTCAGCTGGAGCTGGAAAACGGCTACATCAAAGTGCAGTCCGGTATCCACGGTAATGCGACCCAGACCAGCATCCCTGGCGTGTTTGCCGCTGGCGACGTAATGGACCATATCTATCGCCAGGCGATCACCTCTGCGGGCACCGGCTGTATGGCGGCGCTCGACGCGGAACGCTATCTGGACGGCCTGGCGCAGGGCATCAAATAAGCGCTGTAAATAAAATACCCTTGTGAGTCAATCACAAGTAAAGAAGGCGACAATGTGTCGCCTTTCTTTTTGGCTCGTTGTAACATTCGGTGCAAATTCACCCCCGGGCAGCCGTTTCCCGTAATTGCATAGCACCCCATGAACAAAACCCGTCAACAAGAACTCACCCGCTGGCTGAAAGCGCAGAGCGCCCTTTCCCGCCGCTGGCTCATGCTTTCTCGTCTGCTTGGTCTTATCAGCGGTCTGCTGATCGTGGCGCAGGCCTGGCTGCTGGCGCACCTGCTGCATAACCTGATTATGGAAGACATTCCACGCGAAGCGATGCTGCTGCCGTTTGCCTTGCTGGTGATGGTGTTCGTGCTGCGCGCCTGGGTGGTGTGGATGCGTGAAAAGGCAGGGTTCCGTGCCGGACAGCAGATCCGCTATGCCATTCGCCGCCAGGTGCTGGACCGCCTGCAACAGGCCGGGCCGGCGTGGATCCAGGGTAAACCCGCCGGTAGCTGGGCGACGCTGATCCTGGAGCAAATCGACGATATGCATGACTACTATGCCCGCTACCTGCCGCAAATGGCGCTGGCGGCAATGGTGCCGCTGCTGATCGTGATTACCATTTTCCCGGTCAACTGGACGGCGGCCCTGATCCTGCTGGGCACCGCGCCGCTAATCCCGATGTTTATGGCGATGGTCGGTATGGGCGCTGCGGACGCAAACCGCCGTAATTTCCTCGCACTGGGCCGTCTTAGTGGGCATTTTCTCGATCGCCTGCGCGGCATGGAAACCCTGCGCCTGTTTTACCGGGGCGACGCCGAGCGGGAAAATATTCGCCGCGCCTCGCAGGATTTCCGTAAGCGCACCATGGAAGTGCTGCGCCTCGCCTTTTTATCCTCCGGCGTGCTTGAGTTCTTTACCTCGCTGTCCATTGCGCTGGTGGCGGTCTATTTCGGTTTCTCCTATCTGGGCGAGCTTAACTTCGGCCATTACGGCACCGGCGTTACGCTGTTTGCTGGTTTCCTGGCGCTTATCCTTGCGCCGGAATTCTTCCAGCCGCTGCGCGATCTCGGCACCTTCTATCATGCCAAAGCCCAGGCGATTGGTGCCGCCGACAGCCTGAAAACGTTTCTTGAAACCCCGCTTCAGCAGCCGCAGCGCGGCACTGCCACCCTGAGCAATCACGAAGCGCTGGAAATCAGCGCCCGGGATCTGGTGATCCTCTCGCCGGACGGTAAAACGCTGGCCGGGCCGCTCACCTTTACCCTGCCCGCCGGCAAGCGCGTGGTGCTGGTTGGTCAGAGCGGGGCGGGCAAAAGCTCGTTGCTGAATGTGCTGTCAGGTTTTTTGCCTTACGAGGGCGAGCTGCGTATCAACGGCATTGAGCTGCGCGAGCTGGAGCCGGATCGCTGGCGCGAACAGCTGAGTTGGGTGGGGCAAAACCCGCAGCTTCCAGGCGCGACCATTCGTGAAAACCTGCTGCTGGCGGGCGGCGAGCCCGGGGAAGCGCAGCTTCAGGCGGTGCTCGACCAGGCCGGCGTCAGTGAATTCCTGCCGCTGCTGGATAACGGTCTTGATACGCCGCTCGGTGATAACGCCGCGCGTCTCTCTGTCGGCCAGGCGCAGCGCGTAGCGGTTGCCCGCGCCCTGCTCTATCGCTGCCGCCTGCTGCTGCTTGACGAGCCGGGTGCCAGCCTGGATGCCAGCAGTGAACAGCACGTGATGCAGGCGCTGACCAACGCATCCACCCGGCAGACCACGCTGATGGTCACCCACCAGCTGGATTACATTGCCGACTGGGATGAAATCTGGGTGATGCGTGGCGGCGCGCTGGTTGAACAGGGCAATTTCACCAGCCTGAGTCAGACGCAGGGCCATTTTGCCGCCCTGCTTGCCCATCGTCAGGAGGAGATTTAAATGCGCGCTCTGCTTCCCTATCTCGCGCTCTGGCGCCGCCACTTCTGGCTGCTGACCCTAGGCGTAGTACTGGCGATCGTCACGCTGCTGGCCAGTATCGGCCTGCTGACGCTCTCCGGGTGGTTCCTCTCCGCCTCGGCGGTGGTCGGCTTCGCCGGTATCTACAGCTTTAACTTTATGCTGCCTGCGGCGGGCGTGCGCGGGTCGGCGATCACCCGCACCGCCGGGCGTTACTTTGAACGGCTGGTGAGTCACGATGCCACCTTCCGCGTACTGCAACACCTGCGGGTCAGCACCTTCAGCAAGCTGCTGCCGCTCTCGCCGGCGGGTCTGGCGCGCTTCCGGCAGGGTGAACTGCTTAACCGCATGGTGGCCGATGTCGATACCCTCGATCACCTTTATCTGCGCGTCATCTCCCCGCTGGTGGGGGCGCTGGTTGTGATCCTGGTGGTGACCTTTGGCCTGAGCCTGCTGGATGTCACCCTGGCGCTGACGCTGGGTGGCATTATGCTGCTCACGCTGCTGCTGCTTCCGCCGTTGTTTTACCGCGCGGGCAAACCCGGCGGGGAAGCCCTGACCCGGCTGCGCGGCCAGTGGCGTCAGCAGCTCACCGCGTGGTTGCAGGGCCAGGCAGAGCTGACCATTTTCGGGGCCAGCACCCGCTATCGTGAGGCGATGGATGATACCGAGCAGGCATGGCAGGACGCCCAGCGCCAGCAGTCATCCCTGACCGCGCTCTCCCAGGCGACGATGCAGCTTATCAGCGGCGCGGCGGTGGTGATTGTGCTGTGGATGGCAGCCGGCAGCGTCGGCGGGGACACCTCCCCCGGCGCGTTGATTGCGCTGTTTGTATTCTGCGCCCTGGCCGCATTTGAAGCGCTGGCGCCGGTCACCGGCGCGTTCCAGCATCTCGGCCAGGTGATCGCCTCCGCGACCCGGGTGTCGCAGATCACCGAGCAGCAGCCTGATGTAACCTTCCCTGCTACCGCACAGCCGGTGCCGCCCCAGGTGGCGCTCAGCCTGCAGAATGTCAGCTTCAGCTATCCCCATCAGCCCCAACAGGCGCTGTCGGATATCAACCTGACGGTGGAGCCAGGCGAGCACATTGCTATTCTTGGCCGCACCGGCTGCGGGAAATCGACGCTGCTGCAGCTCATCACCCGCGCCTGGGATCCGGCTGCCGGCACCCTGAAGATCAACGGAACCCCCATCGGGAGCTTCGACGAAGCGGCCCTACGCGCCACCATGAGCGTGGTCACTCAGCGCGTCCACCTGTTCAGCGCCACGCTGCGCGACAACCTGCTGCTGGCGCGCCCTGAGGCGAGCGATGCGCAGTTGAGTGATGCCCTCACCCGCACCGGGCTTGAGAAATTACTGGAGGATGCCGGGCTGAACGCCTGGCTCGGCGAGGGGGGACGCCAGCTCTCCGGCGGCGAACTGCGCCGTCTGGCGATTGCCCGCGCGCTGCTGCACGATGCGCCGCTGATGCTGCTGGATGAGCCCACCGAAGGGCTGGATGCGGAAACCGAAGGGCAAATTCTTGATTTGCTGGCTGACGTCGCCCAGGGGAAAACGGTTCTGCTGGTCACGCATCGCCTGAAGGGGCTGTCGCGCTTCAACCGCATAATTGTAATGGACAACGGTCAGATTATTGAGCAAGGTACTCACGCAACTCTGATGGCGAACCAGGGGCGTTATTATCAGTTCCATCGCCGTGTTTAAACTATGATTGAACGGTTACTTGCCGTGTAGTGGAGCTTTGTCGTCATGCGCCTGGTTCAGCTTTCTCGTCACTCTATTGCCTTTCCGTCCCCCGACGTGGCGCTACGCGAGCCTAACGGCCTGCTGGCGCTGGGCGGCGATCTCAGCCCGGCGCGGCTGCTGATGGCTTACCAGCGCGGTATTTTCCCCTGGTTTTCTCCCGGCGATCCCATCTTATGGTGGTCGCCCGACCCGCGGGCGGTGCTGTGGCCCGAAGCCTTTCACCTCAGCCGCAGCATGAAGCGCTTTCATCAGCGCTCGCCTTATCGCGTCACGCTTAATCACGCCTTCAGCCAGGTGATCGCCGGCTGCGCGGCCGATCGTGATGAAGGCACCTGGATCACCCAGGATATCGTGATGGCCTATCTTCGCCTCCACGAGCTGGGTCACGCCCACTCGATTGAAGTATGGGAAGACGATGCGCTGGTGGGAGGCATGTACGGCGTTGCTCAGGGCGGACTGTTCTGCGGTGAGTCGATGTTCAGCCGCCGCGTTAACGCCTCGAAAACCGCCCTGCTGGTGTTTTGCGACTATTTTGCGCGCAGCGGCGGCAAACTCATCGACTGCCAGGTGCTCAATCCGCATACGGCGACCCTGGGCGCGGTAGAAATTCCGCGCCGCGATTATCTCCATCACCTTGATTCAATGAGACATTTACAGCTAAACAGCCACTGCTGGGTGCCGCAAGTGCTGTTTAAGCGAAGCGAGTGAATGTTTTCGGCACATTTTTTATCAGGGTGTTATAATTATGCGCGCAGAGAATAGTCTGCTGATTGCCCGCCGCCGTCTGGGACTGATCGAATCCGGTAACGCCCATCGTTTATCTCATCGTTCCCCCCATACACTGCTTGTGCTGCACTGCGGTTTAACGACGTGCGCCGGGTAATGCGCAGACAAACTTTGTTGTGATTTCAACCCGAAATCTTTACTTAACAGACAAATTTCGGCATTATCTTGCCGGTTCAAAACTACGGTAGTGATACCCCAGAGGATTAGATGGCCAAAGAAGACAATATTGAAATGCAGGGTACCGTTCTTGAAACGCTGCCTAACACCATGTTCCGCGTTGAGCTGGAAAACGGTCACGTGGTAACTGCTCACATTTCCGGTAAAATGCGCAAAAACTACATCCGCATTCTGACGGGTGACAAGGTGACGGTGGAACTGACCCCATACGACCTGAGCAAAGGCCGCATTGTCTTCCGTAGCCGATAAGCTTTTTTCATCGCGCCTGCGTGGGGCGACCGATTCTAAAGGCCGGGTAATTCCCGGCCTTTTCTTTGCTTATCGCGCGGGATGCTGAGTTAACGCTTAAGCGGCGCAAAAAAAACCGGGCAGTGCCCGGTTTTTTTATTTCAGGTTTGCACTCAGTGCGCCGCTTCCGGCTTGTGCTTCTGGGCGCTCTGGAAGCTGTAGGTGAGCTTGTCACCCTCTTTATCCAGCGCGACGGTCACCTGTCCACCATCCACCAGCGAACCAAACAGCAGTTCGTTGGCCAGCGGTTTCTTCAGGTTATCCTGAATCACACGCGACATCGGGCGCGCGCCCATTGCGCGGTCGTAGCCTTTCTCGGCCAGCCAGTCGCGTGCTTCCTGACTGACTTCCAGCGACACGCCTTTCTGATCCAGCTGCACCTGCAGTTCGACAATAAACTTGTCCACGACCTGGTGAATCACGTCGGTTGACAGATGGTTGAACCAGATAATGTTGTCGAGACGGTTGCGGAACTCCGGCGTAAACACCTTCTTGATCTCTTCCATCGCGTCGGTGCTGTTGTCCTGACGGATCAGGCCGATCGACTTACGTTCGGTCTCGCGCACCCCGGCGTTGGTGGTCATCACCAGCACCACGTTGCGGAAGTCCGCCTTGCGACCGTTGTTATCGGTCAGCGTCCCGTTATCCATCACCTGCAGCAGCAGGTTAAAGACGTCCGGATGCGCCTTCTCGATCTCATCGAGCAGCAGCACCGCGTGCGGATGCTTGATCACCGCATCGGTCAGCAGCCCGCCCTGGTCGAAGCCGACGTAGCCCGGAGGCGCACCAATCAGACGGCTGACGGTGTGTCGCTCCATATACTCGGACATATCAAAGCGCAGCAGCTCGATACCCAGCGCTTTCGCCAGCTGTACCGTGACCTCGGTTTTCCCGACGCCGGTCGGACCGGCAAACAGGAAGGAGCCTACCGGCTTGTGATCCTGCCCCAGCCCTGCGCGGCTCATCTTGATGGCTTCGGTTAACGCTTCAATGGCTTTATCCTGGCCAAACACCAGCATTTTCAGGCGATCGCCGAGGTTTTTCAGGGTATCGCGATCGCTCTGGGAGACGCTTTTCTCCGGGATACGCGCAATGCGCGCTACCACGGATTCGATGTCTGCCACGTTGACCGTTTTCTTGCGCTTGCTGACCGGCATCAGACGCGCGCGCGCGCCCGCTTCGTCGATCACGTCAATCGCCTTATCCGGCAGGTGACGATCGTTGATGTATTTCACCGCCAGCTCCACCGCCGCACGCACCGCTTTCGCGGTATAACGCACGTCGTGATGCGCTTCGTATTTGGTTTTCAGGCCGTTGATGATCTGTACCGTCTCGTCAACGCTCGGCTCGGTGATATCGATCTTCTGGAAGCGACGCGCCAGAGCGCGATCTTTTTCGAAGATGTTGCTGAACTCCTGATAGGTGGTAGAGCCCATCACCCGGATCTTGCCGCTGGAGAGCAGCGGTTTGATCAGGTTCGCGGCATCTACCTGCCCACCGGACGCCGCACCCGCGCCGATGATGGTGTGGATCTCATCGATAAACAGAATACTGTCGGTGTCCTGCTCAAGCTGTTTCAGCAGCGCTTTGAAGCGCTTTTCGAAATCGCCGCGGTATTTGGTCCCAGCCAGCAACGAGCCGATATCCAGCGAGTAAATGGTGCAGTTGGCGATCACTTCCGGAACGTCGCCTTGCACGATACGCCAGGCCAGCCCTTCAGCAATAGCCGTTTTACCGACGCCAGATTCACCCACCAGCAGCGGGTTGTTTTTACGGCGGCGGCACAGCACCTGAATGGCGCGCTCCAGTTCTTTATCGCGACCGATCAGCGGGTCAATACCGCCCACGCGCGCAAGCTGGTTAAGATTGGTGGTGAAGTTCTCCATACGCTCCTCCCCGCCTGCAGCCTGCTCATCGTTGACCTGACTGCTGGAGTCAGAGGATGGATTTGATTCTTCTTTGCGCGTGCCGTGCGAAATAAAGTTCACCACGTCGAGGCGGCTGACTTCATGCTTACGCAGCAGATAGGCGGCCTGCGATTCCTGCTCGCTGAAAATCGCCACCAGCACGTTGGCACCGGTCACTTCGCTGCGACCGGACGACTGGACATGGAACACCGCGCGCTGCAGAACGCGCTGGAAGCTGAGCGTCGGCTGAGTGTCGCGCTCCTCTTCGCTGGCAGGCAGGACGGGTGTGGTTTGTTCGATGAAGGCTTCAAGTTCCTGACGCAGCGCCACCAGGTCTACGGAGCACGCCTCAAGCGCCTCGCGTGCCGATGGGTTACTGAGCAGAGCCAGTAACAGATGCTCGACGGTCATAAACTCGTGTCGGTGCTCGCGCGCTCTGGCGAAAGCCATGTTTAAACTGAGTTCCAGTTCCTGATTGAGCATAGGGCACCCCCCTCAAAAGTTTGCCTGTATTCAGGCTTTTTCCAGCGTACACAGCAACGGATGCTCATTCTCCTTGGCATACTCGTTCACCATGGCGACTTTCGTCTCGGCAACCTCGGCGGTAAAGATCCCGCAGATGGCCTTGCCCTGATAGTGAACCGCAAGCATCAGTTGCGTTGCACGTTCTACATCATAAGAAAAGAACTTTTGTAGCACGTCAATAACAAATTCCATTGGCGTGTAATCATCGTTCATTAATATAACTTTATACATAGATGGCGGTTTTAGCGCTTCGTGAAGCTTATCTTCCGCCATTTGGTCAAAATCGAACCAGCTGTTTGTCTTACCCATTGCCCGTCATCATCATTGGTTAACGTTACGTGAGGTCCCTGACCTGCCTTATGGATGAGCAAATTGCCATCCTGAATCTACCCGATAAGCGCTATAACTATCATCTATTGCTGCCATACGCGAGCCTCGTCACAACTTCGCCCAATAGCGTTAACTGCTTCAAAATTTGATTCATCCAACCCCGTCTGCGCCCGACGATTGCTTGACGACCTGTCTGATTTCTCTAAATTGTACAAGCGTGAGCTGGCGAGGTTTTGAACAGCCCGGGCTCACTTCCGGTTGATTCCATCTCACTTAATAAGAGTTACGAAGGATGTCGAAGCATGGAAACGGGTACAGTTAAATGGTTCAACAACGCTAAAGGGTTTGGATTTATCTGCCCTGAAGGCGGCGGCGAAGATATTTTCGCTCACTATTCCACTATCCAGATGGATGGTTACAGAACGCTTAAAGCCGGACAGCTCGTCAGGTTTGATGTACATCAGGGGCCAAAAGGCAACCACGCGAGTCTCATTGTGCCTCTGGTTGAGGTCGAGACCGTCGCCTGACGCGCTTTTTTATTGTGTACATCCCCTCGTCAAAATGCCAGCCCTTGTGACTGGCATTTTTATTCGCCCGCCGCTATTCCCGCGCCAGCGCATCCACCGGATTAAGCCGTGCGGCATTGCGCGCCGGCAGCCAGCCAAAGACGACACCGGTTACCGTAGAGCAGATAAACGCGGTCGCCAGCGCCACCGGCGAGAAACCGATCTCCCAGCCCGGTAAAAACAGCTGCAGCGTGAAGGCGATGAGCAGCGACAGGGTAATGCCTAACGCGCCCCCTACCAGACACACCAGCACCGCTTCAATCAGGAACTGCTGCAGCACATCGCTGGCCCGTGCCCCGACCGCCATGCGGATACCGATCTCCCGGGTGCGCTCGGTCACCGACACCAGCATGATGTTCATCACGCCAATCCCGCCGACCAGCAGCGAGATCACCGCCACCAGAGTAAGAAACAGCTGAAGAGTACGTGTGGTCTTTTCCGCCGTTTTCAAGACGCCGTCCATATTCCAGGTGAAGAAATCCTGCTTGCCGTGGCGCAGCGTCAACAGGCGCGAGATCTGCTGCTCCGCCTCGGCGCTCTGGTAACCGTCCTTAACGCGCACGGTGATGGAGTTGAGCCACGACTGGCCCATAATGCGCCCGGACATGGTGGTATAGGGCAACCAGACGCGCAGCACCTTGCTGCTGCCAAACATCGACTGCTTCTCTTCAGCCACCCCGATGACCGTGGCTGGCATATTCCCCACCAGCACCACTTCCCCTACCACCGAGGGTTTATCTTTGAACAGCTGGCGGCGGCTGTTGCTGTCGAGGATCACCACCTGGGCGCGCCCGGCAAGCTGGCTGTCGTTGAAGGTGCTGCCTTCGCTGAAGGTCATGCCGTAGACGTTAAAATACTGGCCGCTGACGCCGTTGGCGCTGGCGGCGACATCCACGTTGCCGTAGCGCAGGCGCAGATTCTGGGAGACCGCCGGCGTGGCGGATTCAACCCACGGCTGCTTCTGAATCGCCGTCAGATCGTCATATTTCAGCGACTGCTGATACTGCGGATCGTCATCACCGAAATCCTTACCGGGGTAGACGTCAATGGTGTTGGTGCCGATGGAGCGAATATCCGCCAGCACCAGCTGTTTTGCCGCATCGCCGACCACCACAATCGACACCACCGATGCGATACCGATGATGATGCCCAGCATCGTCAGCAGGGTGCGCATTTTGTTGGCGATCATCGCCAGCCAGGCCATTGTGAGCGCTTCCTTAAAGCCGCCGATAAACTGCTGCCAGGCGGAACTGTCCTGTGGCTTATCGGCAATCGGCTGGGCGTTCACCGCCGTTGCGGCAGGCGGTGGATTAGCGATGATCTCACCGTCGCGGATCTCAATCACCCGCTCGGCCTGGGCGGCGACGTTAAGATCGTGCGTGACGATGATTATGGTGTGGCCGCGATCGCGCAGCTGCTTGAGCGTCGCCATCACCTCTTCCCCGGAGTGGGTATCCAGCGCCCCGGTGGGCTCATCGGCGAGGATCACCTGGCCGCCGTTCATCAGGGCGCGGGCGATACTCACGCGCTGCTGCTGACCGCCCGAGAGCTGCGAGGGCGAATAGCCGACGCGCTCCGCCAGCCCCAGCCGGGTCAACAGCTCGGTGGCGCGCTGGCGGCGTGCTTTCGGACTGACCCCGGCATACACGGCGGGGACTTCCACGTTCTGCGCCGCACTAAGGTGCGAAAGCAAATGGTAGCGCTGAAAAATAAAGCCGAAGTGCTCGCGACGCAGCTGTGCGAGGGCGTCGCCATCCAGCGTCGCCACATCGGTGCCGGCGACGTGATAGCTGCCGCTGCTGGGCTTATCGAGACAGCCGAGAATATTCATCAGCGTCGATTTCCCGGAGCCGGATGCGCCAACGATGGCCACCATCTCACCGGCGTGGATCGCAAGGTTAATGCCCTTCAGCACCTCAACCTGCTCCTCGCCGGAGGGGTAGCTGCGACGAATATCCTTCAGCTCAAGCAGCACCGTCATTGTTCGCCTCCGGCGAGTTTCTGACCGGTCACCACCTCTTCACCCTCTTCCAGCCCTTTTACCACCTGCACCTGGGTGTCGTTGCGCGCACCGATAACGATCTCGCGCTCGCGCACTTCCCCGTTACGCAGCACGCGAATGTTATAGCGGTTCTCCCCCACCGGATCGCCCAGCGCCGACAGCGGAATGGTCAGTACGCCCTTCACGTTGCTGAGCTGAATGTGCACCTGTGCGGTCATATCAAGACGCAATACCCGCTTCGGGTTCGGCACTTCAAAACGCGCGTAATAGAAGATGGCATCGTTCACCTTCTCCGGGGTCGGCAGAATGTCTTTCAGGGTGCCTTCGTAACGGGTTAGTGGATCGCCTAATACCGTGAACCACGCCTGCAAACCCGGTTTCAGGTGGATAACGTCAGCCTCTGATACCTGGGCTTTCACCAGCATGGTGCCAAGATCCGCCAGCGTCAGAATGTTGGGCGCCTGCTGCGCGGCGATCACCGTCTGGCCCTGCAGGGTGGTGATCTGCGTCACCTCCCCGGCCATCGGGGCGATAATTTTGGTGTAGTCGAGGTTGGTTCTGGCGGTATCCAGCGAGGCCTGATTGCGCTGAATTTGCGCCTCAATGGTGCCGGTCTGCGCCTCTTTTACCGCCAGCTCGGTGGCCGCGGTATCCAGATCCTGGCGCGATACCGCCTGGGTTTTCGCCAGCTGCTGCTGGCGCTGTAAGGTGACGCGCGCCAGCGCCGCCTCTGCCAGAGCCTGACGCCGCTGGGCGCGCAGCTCCATCAGCGTTGCCTCAACCTCTTTGATCTGGTTCTCGGCCTGCTCGGGATCGATAACCCCCAGCAGCTGATCTTTTTTCACCCGGTCGCCGATATTCACCGACAGCGTTTTCAGCTGCCCGCTGACCTGCGCACCCACGTCCACCTTACGCAGCGCATCGAGCTTGCCGGTCGCCAGCACGCTCTGCTGCAGGTCATTTTTACGCACGATCATCGTCTGGTACTGCGGCGGTGGGGCATTCAGCGTGGACCAGATCCAGGCTCCCGCCAGCAGCACGATAACCAGCAGCAACAGATAGCGCTTTTTAAATTTTCCCTTGATTAACATGAGATTCCTGTGTCGTTCGACGATAAGTTCGGCATTGGGGCAAGGCTAAACGTCAGCTCAACAAACGGCAGATAGCCCGCGAGGTGACAGCGTGATTGACGTGCCGTTGAGTTTACCGGTGATGAAATGCCAGGGTCTATTTTCACCTGAGTAAACATCATGTCGCACGTCATTGAAAACAACACCCCGCAGGCGCTGGACCGCAGTAGCTGGCAGCTCTTTGTAGCGCTGACAACGGGGGCATGGCAACCTGCTAAATTCTGGCGTAAGGCCAGCTTTCGCCGCAAGTTTATGCTGCGCTCGCTGCTGATGCCATTTTCTACACGCAAACTGCTCAATGTGCTGACGGCGCATCCTGACTCGCAAAGCCTGCTGATGCGCCAGCCGCGCCTGCCGTGCCGTCTGCATCGCCCCTATATGGCCGCTAATCTTAACCGCAAAGCCGCGCTCGACGCGCTCTGTTTTCACTATCAGACGCTTTCTGCGGCCTTAACCCCGGCGCAGTTCGCCGCGCACCTCAGCCAGTACGGGATGCGGCTGGCGACCCTCGACGGCCGCGATGGTGCGCACTACTTTATTGATTTTGTGACGCTGGTATCGCTGGATAAAGAGGGCGAAAGCACGCTGGTGCTGCGCGATGAGAGCCAGACGATCATTGCCGAACTGACGTTTACCTTCTGTCAGATGCAGGGCCGCAGAACGCTGTTTATCGGCGGCCTGCAGGGGCCAAAACCCGAGGTGCCGCACAGCGTTATTCAGCAGGCAACTAAATCCTGCCACGGCCTGTTTCCCAAGCGGCTGGTAGTGGAAGCGGCCTGTGCGCTGGCGCAGCACTACGGGATGGAAACGCTGCTGGCCGTCAGCAACGAGGCCCACGTTTACCGCAGCCTGCGCTATCGCGATAAAAAGGCGCAGCTGCACGCCGACTACGACAGCTTCTGGGAGTCTACCGGCGGCGTGCGGACCCCGGAAGGGTATTATCGCCTGCCCCAGTCCATCGCCCGCAAGCCGATGGAGGAGATCGCCAGCAAGAAGCGCGCCGAGTACCGTCGTCGCTATGACCTGCTGGATGGAATGCTGGCTCAGGTACAGGACGCGCTGTAGCGCGTCAGTCGGCGCGACCGCGCGCCAGCCACAGCACCCGGGAGAACATGCTGCGCAGCAGCGGCGGGATCGACTCCACGCCGCGCCGCCCGGCCTCCAGCGCCACTTCAATCGCCAGATCGGGCTTTGAGGAGCGGTGGATCGCCTTGCCGATGATGCGCCGCATGTTCATCGGCACCTTATCCGGGAGCTGGGCGACGCGATGAAACACCTCGGCGAAGCCTTGCCGGTACATAAAATGCTCCATATCGAGTGCCGGCAGCGCCGTGAGACGATCGCGCTCGTGGTCGTTATGCAGCAGGCCGCGCACCGTGGCGGCATATTTTTTCCCCGCCTCGTCGCCGTCCACCAGTACGTGCCACTCAATGCCCATGCGGCGGGCGAACTTGATCAGCGGTTTTAACCCCGACTGGGCAAACTCAATCACCTTTACCCCTTCCGCGTCAAAATGATACCCGCACTGACGCGCCAGCTCGTTCATCACCCACACTTCGGTTTCGCCCTCCACCAGCAGCCAGCAGCGCGCAAACAGCGAGGCGGGGCGATTGGTGCGGATATGAAAGGCGATACGGCGGCTGTCCTCAGCATTCATACCGCCCGGCCCGAGCCGCCAGGCCGCCACTTTCGACGACTCGCGTACCAGCCGGCACACCTGCTCTACCGGGGTCATCGACAGCAACTCCCCGGAGTTGGTGGTGGTGATCTTTTGCAGCGGCAACAGGTTGAGCAGGTTCCAGGCCACCGACAGCATTATCGGGTGCAGACGCGTCTCGGGATCTTCCACCAGCAGCAGCGGGCGGGCATCCGGATCGAGGCGCAGCGTGCCTTTGGCCTGCAGCAGCGTGGAAAACAGGCCGAGGAGGATCATGCGGTGCGATCGGCCGCCAGGGGTGTCAATCATGCGGTTGATGACATCAAGATAGCGCCAGCTGCGCTGTTCATCGTGAGAGCGCCGACGCAGCAGCCGGGTACGCGCCTCGCCGCTGCCCTGCTCGGCAAAATAGTGCTCCAGCAGCTGCACCATAGCGGTCAGTCCCTGGCGGATTTGCGCATCGGTCAACTGCTGCGGGCGCGCCACCAGCTCCCGCGCCAGATGATCCAGCTCGCGCGCGGTGACCTCAACGTCCGGGGTTTCCGGCACCGTGCCGTTGCGGATGCGGCGCATAAAACGCGCATCGCGCAGCCGCAGCACCGGGTGCAGGCGGATCAGATGCCGGGCCAGGCGTTCACTCTCCTCCGGCGGCAGTGATTCACCCTGGGCATCAAGAAAACTGCGCCGGGTGGTTACCTGACCGCCGTCGTCGCTTTCGCCCTCCAGCCGGTAAAACAGACGCGCATGACCGTCGTCGTGCTTAACCCAGCCCGCCGCCAGGCTGCGATAGCGTTGCGCCTGATGCTCACCCGGCCCGGACTCGCGAAAGGTCAGAATAATATGCAGATGACGCTCGCGCCCGTTCACCTGTCCGGGCGGAAACCAGAAGTCGTTGCGGGTGAACTGATACAGATCGGGCTGCGGAGAGAGCAGCAGCGTCAGGGCATCCAGCAGGCTCGACTTTCCCCAGGCATTTTCGCCGATAAGCACGTTGTTATGCTCAAGCATGAGCGACAGGCGGTTAATCCCACGAAAGCCAACGATCTCAACGCGCTCAAGAAACATCACTCCTCCGGACTGAAACTGGCAGCTATTTGCCAGGCAAGTATAACGCCAGCTGCCGGTGCCCGCGGTAAATACGGTAAAAATTCCCGTTCGCCGCCTGTGCCCTCGTTAATTCCAGGAATATTCAGCGAGAAATAATCTATTTTTACCGCTTATTTTGCATCACTTGTTTTAAATCAATAAATACCCTTATGGCGGTAGCAATACCGCTGCCTGAAAATTAGAATCGCCGCGCTAAAAAAACCGGGGCATTTATTCACCCCGGCACAGAATAAATGATGGATTATTTGAGGTTGTTATGTTCAGAAAATTAGCAGCAGAGTGTTTCGGTACTTTCTGGTTAGTCTTTGGCGGCTGCGGCAGCGCGGTACTGGCAGCGGCTTACCCGGCGCTGGGCATTGGTTTTGCCGGCGTGGCGCTGGCCTTCGGCCTGACGGTAGTAACTATGGCCTATGCCGTGGGGCATATTTCCGGCGGCCACTTTAATCCGGCGGTCACGCTGGGATTATGGGCTGGCGGTCGTTTTCCGGCCCGGGAAATTATCGGGTATATTGTCGCTCAGCTTATCGGCGGTATTATCGCCGCTGCCGTATTATGGGTGATTGCCAGCGGAAAAAATGGCTTTGACGCCGCCCTGGGATTTGCCGCAAATGGGTACGGCGAACATTCACCGGATCATTATTCCATGCTGTCGGCTATCGTCATTGAAATAGTATTAACCGGCTTTTTCCTGATTATTATTCTGGGTGCCACCGATCGTAAAGCGCCGGCGGGGTTTGCGCCGCTTGCCATTGGCCTGGCGTTAACCCTGATCCACTTAATCAGCATTCCGGTAACCAATACCTCGGTCAACCCGGCGCGCAGTACGGCCGTGGCGCTGTTCCAGGGGAGCTGGGCGCTGGAGCAGCTGTGGCTGTTCTGGGTCATGCCGCTCATCGGCGGCCTCGCCGGCGGGGTCATTTACCGCACGCTGCTGGAAAAGCGTTACTGAGTGCTTATGGCCCGCTAACCCGGGCCATTACCGTCATCACCTTGCATAAACACTCCCTTTTTTTGCAGCTTTACTCACCGTCGCGCTTTCGGTAGTGTGTTAATGCTTTGTTTCTTTGCAAGGATTTCCTGATTTCATGCTGTCCGGACTGCTTATTATTCTCGCTCCGCTTATCGTCGGCTACCTCATCCCTCTGCGTCACACTGGCGCGCTCAGGCTGATCAATCGTCTTTTGAGCTATATCGTCTATCTGATCCTGTTTTTTATGGGTATCAGCCTCGCGTTTCTTGATAACCTGGCGGAAAACCTCGTCGCGATTGCCCATTACAGTGCGGTGAGCGTGGTGGTGATCCTGCTGTGCAACTGCGCCGCCCTGCTGTGGCTGGAGCGCAGCATGCCGTGGCGACATAACCACCATCAGGAAGCGCTGCCTTCCCGGCTGGCAATGGCGCTGGAGTCGCTCAAGCTGTGCGGGGTGGTGTTGCTCGGTTTTCTGCTGGGCCTGAGCGGGCTGGACTGGCTGCAGCACGCCACCGCCGCCAGTGAGTACACGCTTATCTTCCTGCTGTTCCTGATTGGTATTCAGCTACGCAATAATGGCATGACCCTGCGTCAGATTGTGCTGAACCGCCGCGGGATGATTGTGGCGGTGGTGGTGGTTGCCAGTTCGCTGGCGGCCGGGGTGATTAACGCCTTCCTGCTTAATCTGCCGCTGAAAACCGGGCTGGCGATGGCCTCCGGGTTCGGCTGGTACTCGCTCTCCGGCATCCTGCTGACCGACGCCTACGGCCCGGTGATTGGCAGTGCGACCTTCTTCAACGATCTGGCGCGCGAGCTTATCGCCATCATGCTGATCCCGGGCCTGGTTCGCCGCAGCCGCAGTTCCGCCCTGGGCCTGTGCGGTGCCACCTCGATGGACTTCACCCTGCCGGTGCTGCAGCGCAGCGGCGGGATTGAGATGGTGCCTGCCGCTATCGTGCACGGCTTTATTCTCAGCCTGCTGGTGCCCATTCTGATGGCGATTTTCACTGCCTGATACGCCTCTGGCGGTAGCCCTGCTGCCGCCAAAATTGCGCTAAATCAATTCCGATTTAACTAGCCGGTAAATCCCCTTTTCATCCTCCGGACCCTGCCTTAACCTTAAACATGCATATTAAATACAACTTATAAGGCATCACCATGTTCTGTGTGCAATGTGAACAAACTATTCGTACTCCGGCAGGCGACGGCTGCGCGTATGCGCAGGGCATGTGCGGGAAAACCGCGGAAACCTCAGACCTGCAGGATCTGCTGATCGCTGCGCTGCAGGGGCTGTCAGCCTGGGCGGTGAAAGCGCGGGAGTATGGCATCATCGATCACGACGTGGACAGCTTCGCGCCGCGCGCGTTCTTCTCCACCCTCACCAACGTTAACTTCGACTCGGCGCGCATCGTCGGCTACGCGCGTCAGGCAATTGCCCTGCGCGAGCAGCTGAAAGCCCGCTGCCTGGCGGCTGACGCCAGCGCCCGGGTAGAAAACCCGATGGCAGAGCTGCAGCTTGTCAGCGACGACCTCGGCGATTTGCAGCGTCAGGCCGCCGCCTTTGCCCCCAATATCGATAAAGCCACTATCGGCGAGAATATTCTCGGCCTGCGCCTGCTCTGCCTCTACGGCCTGAAGGGCGCAGCGGCCTATATGGAACACGCCCATGTGCTGGGCCAGTATGACAATGACCTTTACGCGCGCTATCACCAGTTTATGGCGTGGCTCGGCACCTGGCCGGCAGACATGAATGCGCTGCTGGAGTGTGCGATGGGTATTGGTCAGATGAACTTCAGCGTGATGAGCATCCTTGATGCAGGCGAAACCTCGCTCTACGGCCACCCAACCCCGACGCAGGTCAACGTCAAACCGGTGGCGGGAAAATGCATCCTGATTTCCGGTCACGATCTGAAAGATCTCTACAACCTGCTGCAACAGACCGAGGGCACCGGGGTAAACGTCTACACCCACGGCGAAATGCTGCCGGCGCACGGCTACCCGGAACTGCGCAAGTTTAAACATCTGGTGGGGAACTACGGCAGCGGCTGGCAGAACCAGCAGACCGAGTTTGCCCGCTTCCCCGGCCCGATTGTCATGACCTCCAACTGCATCATCGACCCGCACGTCGGCAGCTACAACGATCGCATCTGGACCCGCAGCATCGTCGGCTGGCCGGGGGTGAATCACCTTGAAGGCGACGACTTCGCCCCGGTGATTACCCAGGCGCAGCAGCTGGGCGGCTTCCCCTGGAGCGAAATTGAGCACCTGATCACCGTCGGCTTCGGGCGTCAGACCCTGCTTGGCGCGGCGGATACCCTGATCGATCTGGTGAGCCGCGAGAAGCTGCGCCATATCTTCCTGGTCGGCGGCTGCGACGGCGCGCGCGGGGAGCGCAGCTACTTCACCGATTTTGCCACCAGCGTGCCGGATGACTGCCTGATCCTGACGCTGGCCTGCGGGAAGTACCGCTTTAACAAGCTGGAGTTTGGCGATATCGAAGGCCTGCCGCGTCTGGTGGATGCCGGACAGTGCAACGACGCCTACTCGGCGATTATCCTCGCGGTGACGCTGGCGGAGAAACTCGGCTGTGGCGTGAACGATCTGCCGCTGAGCCTGGTGCTCTCCTGGTTCGAACAGAAAGCGATCGTCATTCTGCTGACCCTGCTGTCGCTCGGCGTGACCAACATCATTACCGGCCCGACCGCGCCCGGTTTCCTGACCCCGGACCTGCTGGCGATCCTGAATGAGAAGTTCGGCCTGCGTCAGGTCACCACGGTCGAGCAGGATATGCGTGAATTACTGAGCGCGTAAGGAGCAGAACATGACAATGCCAACCCCCCTCTGCCCGTGGCGAATGCAGGTGCACCACATTACCCGGGAGACGCCCGACGTCTGGACGCTGGCGCTGCTGTGCCACGACCAGTACCGCTGGCGTGCCGGGCAGTACGCGCTGGTGAGTATCAATAACAGCCCGGATATCCTGCGCGCCTACACCATTTCCGCCACGCCGGGCATCAGCCCGTTTATCACCCTGACCGTGCGGCGCATTGATGACGGCGTAGGCTCTGGCTGGCTGACGCAGCAGGTCAAACGCGGGGATTATCTCTGGCTCTCGGATGCTCAGGGCGACTTCACCTGCGATACGGAAGAGAACGACCGCTTCCTGCTGCTGGCAGCGGGCTGCGGCGTGACGCCGATTATGTCGATGCGCCGCTGGCTGGCGAAACACCGCCCCGCTGCCGACGTAGCCGTGATCTATAACGTGCGCACGCCACAGGATGTGATTTTCGCCGACGAGTGGCGCGATTACCCGGTGACGCTGATGGCCGAGCAGCAGGCCACCCTCGGTTTTATCGAGGGGCGCATCACGCCGGAGATACTGGCCGCGGTGCCGGACATCGCCGCGCGCACCGTCATGGTCTGCGGCCCGGCCCCCTATATGGACGCGGTTGAACAGCAGGTGAAAGCCCTGGGGGTGACGCGCTTCCATAAAGAGAAGTTCTTTACGCCGGTAGCGGCCCCGGTCGCCGGCGGGCTGAAATTTACCACCCTGAGCCCGGCGCGCGAGTTTTATGGTCCGGTGGGCACCACGCTGCTGGAGGCGCTGGAAAGTAATAAGGTGGCGGTTAACGCCGCGTGTCGCGCCGGGGTGTGCGGCAGCTGTAAAACGCGGGTGCTTTCCGGGGAGTACACCACCACCAGCACCATGACCCTGACGGAGCGCGAGGTGGCTGACGGCTACGTGCTGGCCTGCTCCTGCCATCCGCAGAGCGATCTGGTCCTGGCGTGACCGTCATTCGGGAAAACAAAGGGCGGTATTTACCGCCCTTTATTATTATTATCGCCACGCCCCTTTGCCAAAGGCGTAGCGCCCGGCCCCCAGGCAGGCCACTGCCAGCGCACCGATAAAGAAGTACATCAGATTTTCAATCGCCCAGGCGCCGGTTTTATCCAGCAGCCAGGTTTTTCCGGTGCCCACCATCAGCCAGGCCACCACCATCGTGAACGCCAGCACCAGCGCCGCCGGACGGGTGGCGATACCGAGAATAATCAGGCACGGCGCGGCCACTTCCCCCACCAGCACACCGTAAGCAATGACGCCCGGCAGCCCCTGCGCGGTGAGCATCCCGGCGATGCCGTCCACCCCGTCAATAAGCTTATGGATGCCGTGAAACAGCATCAGCCCGCCGACGGCAAGTCGTAACAAAAGCTTTCCAGCGTCCTCATGGGCGAGCGCCCGGTTAACTGCAGCCAGCATTGTTGTAACCATCTGATTATTTTCCTTTTTGCCCAGAAAAAAACGCAACGTTGCGTCGAAAAAAAGCAGCTACAAACCCGCATAAACTACGTGGTTAAGCGCGGGGCGTCACGGAAATTGGACTAAGCTTGTAAGCGTTATCACAAACAGGGTATGGAGGACCGATGAAACAGACCGTTGCCGCTTATATTGCAAAAACGCTGGAACAGGCCGGGGTAAAACGCATCTGGGGGGTCACCGGCGACTCCCTGAATGGCCTGAGTGACAGCCTGAATCGCATGGGCACCGTTGCGTGGATGCCGACGCGACATGAAGAAGTCGCCGCCTTTGCAGCAGGCGCTGAAGCGCAGCTCACCGGCGAACTGGCGGTATGCGCTGGCTCCTGTGGGCCGGGCAACCTGCACCTGATTAACGGTCTGTTTGACTGCCATCGTAATCGCGTGCCGGTGGTGGCTATCGCAGCGCACATTCCGTCGAGCGAGATTGGCAGCGGTTATTTCCAGGAGACGCACCCGCAGGAGCTGTTCCGCGAGTGCAGCCACTATTGCGAACTGGTTTCTACACCGGAGCAGATCCCGCAGGTGCTGGCCATCGCCATGCACAAAGCCATTCTTAACCGTGGCGTATCGGTGATTGTCCTGCCGGGTGATGTGGCGCTGAAACCCGCGCCGGAAGAGGCAACCACCAGCTGGTACGCCCCTTCCGCGCCGGTGGTGACTCCCAATGATGAAGAGCTGAAAAAGCTGGCACAGGTGCTGCGCTACTCCAGCAATATCGCCCTGATGTGCGGCAGCGGCTGCGCCGGTGCGCACGAGGAGCTGGTCCAGTTCGCCGCGACGCTGAAAGCGCCCATCGTCCACGCCCTGCGCGGGAAAGAGCACGTCGAGTATGACAACCCGTATGACGTCGGCATGACCGGCTTGATCGGCTTCTCCTCCGGGTATCACACCATGATGAACGCCGACACCCTGATCCTGCTCGGCACCCAGTTCCCGTATCGCGCTTTCTACCCGACCGACGCAAAGATCATTCAGATCGACATCAATCCCGCCAGCCTCGGCTCGCACAGCAAGGTCGATATGGCGATGGTGGGCGATATCAAAGCCACCCTGCGCGCCCTGCTGCCGCTGCTGGAGGAAAAAACCGACCGTCGCTTCCTCGACAAGGCGCTGGACGATTATCGCGAGGCGCGTAAAGGGCTGGACGACCTCGCTAAACCGGGCAAAGAAATTATTCATCCGCAGTATCTTGCGCAGCAGATCAGCCACTACGCCGATGAGGACGCGGTGTTTACCTGCGATGTCGGCACCCCGACCGTCTGGGCGGCGCGCTATCTGAAAATGAACGGCAAGCGTCGTCTCATCGGCTCGTTTAACCACGGCTCGATGGCGAACGCCATGCCGCAGGCGCTGGGCGCGAAAGCCGCCGATCCGTCGCGCCAGGTGATTGCCCTGTGCGGCGACGGCGGCTTCAGCATGCTGATGGGGGATTTCCTCACCATCGCGCAGATGAAGCTGCCGGTAAAAATCGTGGTGTTTAACAACAGCACGCTGGGCTTCGTGGCGATGGAGATGAAAGCCGGGGGCTATCTGACCGACGGCACCGAGCTGGGAGAGAATAATTTCGCCCGCATCGCCGAGGCCTGCGGCATTACCGGGATCCGCGTTGAAAAATCAGAGGAGCTGGATGCTGCCCTGCAGCGCGCCTTTGCCATCGACGGGCCGGTGCTGATCGACGCGGTGGTCGCGAAGGAGGAGCTGGCGATGCCGCCGCAGATCAAGATGGAGCAGGCCAAAGGCTTCAGCCTCTATATGCTGCGCGCCATCATCAACGGGCGCGGCGATGAGGTGATGGAGCTGGCGAAAACCAACTGGTTCAGGTAAATAAGGAGCAAACCCACTCACGACAGGAACGCCCGTGATCGATTTGCGCAGTGATACCGTAACCCGCCCGAGTGCCGCGATGAAAGCGGCAATGATGGATGCCCCGGTTGGGGACGATGTGTATGGCGACGACCCGACGGTCAATGCGCTGCAGGAGTACGCTGCAGCGCTGGCCGGCAAAGAGGCGGCGCTGTTTTTACCCACCGGCACCCAGGCCAATCTGGTGGCGTTGCTCAGCCACTGCGAGCGCGGGGAAGAGTATATTGTGGGCCAGCTGGCCCACAACTATCTCTACGAAGCCGGCGGCGCGGCGGTGCTGGGCAGCATCCAGCCGCAGCCGATTGAGGCCAGCCGTGACGGCACTCTGCCGCTTGATAAGGTAGCGGAGAAGATCAAGCCCGACGATATTCACTTCGCCCGCACCCGCCTGCTCAGCCTCGAAAACACCCATAACGGCAAAGTGCTGCCGCAGGAGTACCTGCGCCAGGCGTGGGAGTTCACCCGGGAACGCGGGCTGGCGCTGCACGTTGACGGAGCGCGCATCTTTAATGCGGTGGTGGAGTACGGCTGCTCGCTGAAAGAGGTGGTCCAGTACTGTGACACCTTCACCATCTGCCTGTCGAAAGGATTGGGTACGCCAGTTGGCTCGCTGCTGGTGGGCAGCGCGGCGTATATCCATCGCGCCAACCGCTGGCGCAAGATGACCGGTGGCGGTATGCGCCAGGCGGGCATGCTGGCGGCAGCCGGGCAGTACGCGCTGGAGCACAACGTTCAGCGTCTGAAAGAGGATCACGATAACGCCGCGTGGCTGGCGGCGCAGCTGCGTGAGATTGGTGCCGACGTGATGCGTCAGGACACCAACATGGTGTTCGTGCGCGCCCCGGAAGGTGCCGCTGTCGCGCTGGGCGAGCATATGAAAGCTGCGGGGGTGCTGATCAACGCCTCGCCGGTGGTGCGCCTGGTGACTCACCTCGACGTCAGCCGCGCGCAGCTTGAACAGGTCGTTGCCCACTGGCAGCGCTTTCTGACACGCTGAGTGCTGCCTTATAGCGCGCTTCGGGCGCGCTATTCCCCTTCCCGCCGCTTTCCCGGCACGGTTTATTCTCTTTAGCCCTTCCCGCCCATTGCATCCGCATTGATTTCACGAAAGAATGCGCAGCGACATGTCACCACCACAGCGGGTTGTTATGAAGGTACTGGTAACGGGTGCCACCAGCGGCTTAGGCCGGAACGCAGTCGAGTATTTGCTGAAGCGCGGGGTCCGCGTGCGCGCCACCGGGCGCAACGAAGCGATGGGCCGCCTGCTGCAAAAAATGGGTGCGGAGTTTATTCCTGCGGATCTGACCGAGCTGGTGTCATCCCAGGCGAAGGTGCTGCTGGCGGATATCGACACGCTGTGGCACTGCTCCAGCCTGACGTCGCCCTGGGGCAAGCAGGAGGCGTTCGACCTCGCAAACGTGCGCGCCACCCGCCGCCTCGGGGAGTGGGCCGTGGCATGGGGGGTGCGCAACGTGGTGCATATCTCGTCGCCCTCGCTCTATTTTGATTTCCATCACCATCGCGATATCGACGAAAACTTTCGTCCGCCGCGCTTCGCCAATGAGTTCGCTCGCAGCAAAGCCGCCAGCGAAGAGGTGATCGGTCTGCTGGCGCAGGCCAACCCCAATACCCGCTTCACCATTCTGCGTCCGCAAAGCCTGTTCGGGCAGCACGATACGGTGTTTTTCCCGCGCCTGATGCACCTGATGCGTCACTACGGCAACGTGCCGCTGCCGCGCGGCGGCGAAGCGGTGGTGGACATGACCTACCATGAAAACGCGGTGCACGCCATGTGGCTGGCCAGCTCCAGCGCCTGCGACGCGCTGCCTTCCGGCCGGGCCTATAACATCACCAACGGCGAGCCGCGCCCGCTGCGTAACATCGTGCAGAAGCTGATCGACGAGCTGGAGATCGCCTGCCGTATTCGCTCTGTGCCCTACCCTATGCTGGATATGATAGCGCGCAGCATGGAGCGGCTGGCGAATAAGTCTGACAAGGAGCCGGTGCTGACGCATTTCAGCGTTTCGAAGCTGCATTTTGATTTTACCCTGGACATCACCCGCGCCCGGCAAGAGCTGGGCTACGAACCGGTGATATCGCTCGACGAAGGCATCGAGCGCACCGCGCTGTGGCTGCGCGATCACGGCACCTGGCACTGCTAGCCAACAGCGAAGGCGCGGTAAACGGCGCGCGCGCGAGGTAAACGGTGGGTGCACTTCGTTTACCCACCCTACGGGATAGCAGTTGTTGTAGGGTGGGTAAGCAATGCGCACCCACCATTACCGCATAAGCCGAAGCGTGGCCCCATCCGGCATCAAAACCGCCGCGGCGCAGGCGTTGAGTCCGGGCTGGCGGTCGGGAACCGCCAGAGGGCGCGAGCCCCGGGATGGGGTATCGCGCCCGACCGGAAGCGAAACGCCGGAGGC